>Ga0208901_1000038_pt1 | contig 86172 bp, 76 predicted proteins | sample AntAceMetag02UKF_FD_184764 | JGI IMG/M metagenome (GOLD analysis project Ga0208901, IMG submission 184764) | Saline lake microbial communities from Ace Lake, Antarctica - Antarctic Ace Lake Metagenome 02UKF (SPAdes) (version 2) | ecosystem: Environmental > Aquatic > Non-marine Saline and...
ACGCCGTCGCGTAGCCGAGCCGCTTCATCGCGGTCCCGATGGAGACGGCGTTCGTGGGGAGGCTCGGCGTCCAGCCGAACATCATCTCCTCCTGGATCCCCGTCACCTGCGGGGCGCGGCCGCTGTACATCACGCCGCGCGACGGTGTGCAGACCGCCGACGAAATGTAGTGGTTCGTAAAGGTGACGCCACGGGCCGCAAGCCGGTCGAGGGCCAGCTGGCGGAACCCTTTCGCCCGGACCGGCTGGAACATTCTCTGATCGCAGGTGATGAAGAGGACGTTGCGCCTTCCCTTGTCCGACGCGTCTCCGTGGACCGGGCTCGCCGGCGCCGGCAACCCGCCGAAAATAGCAATCACGATAAGTGCACAGCCGAATGAATTCAGAATGAAGCGTGGTTTCATTGTCGTAGTCCTTTCTTTTCGGCGATAATCAAAAACAGCTAACCCCTGGCTAAGCCGCCATGTCCGCCTCTTTTGGGCGGGTATGGTCGGTCTTCAGCCATTCGTTATGTGATTTTGTACGACCATTGAATAAATTGCTGCCTCAACTGTTGATCGTAAGTTCCCCCATTTTATTCTATTCCATCTGGTGAGAGCTTTTGTGAGAACCATTGTTTTGTTACGTTCAGTCAAGTCAGTCGTTGGAATAACTAAAAACTCCCATTGTTTCGGGTCTACTTGATCTACTGTATTATCTGCAACTAGATGTAAACCAATGACAAATAACTCACAAAACCGCCCCTCTGCTTCTATTTTCTCACCAGGATTATCTCGCTCAAAATATTCTGGTGGTTTGTCCTTCCATCCAAAATTGATTTGTAGTTTTTTTGTTTTACCCCAGAGTTGCAGTGCAGCACATTGTTTTACTTGAATTCTTATCCTATTCTGTCCTTCGCCTCGTTGAAGATCCCAAGGGTGCCAACCAAGGCTGACCATTTTCCAGTCATCGCCTAAAGCAGAAAGAACCATCATCTCAACCAAGTTACCACGATGAGAATTATTCAAAATTCTACCGCTATACATGCAACGAGAAACCATTGCTATAAGATCCTCTCTACTTGGTGGCTTTTGACCCATTGATAATCCTTTAATTCACATAACGATGAAGTCACCTGCAGGTGAGAAGCGTAGCGTAACACCTGGCGGGTGAACTGACATGTTCAAGTAAGCCGCTACGCGGCAGGTGTACGGCTGAACCGGCCTTGATATTCCTTCCAATGTAATCGCTATCCATCTTGCTAAATATTTCATCAAAACAGATACTTCCTGTAAACTTCGGGGGTTCGCTATTTTAACCCCAACAAAGGAGAAGTGTCATGATGAAAAACTATTACGAAAAATCCATGAGAGCCCTCAAACTTGCCGGCATGAGTGAACGTACTCAGCTGTGCTACACCCGCTCCGTTCGTCAGATTGTAGATTTTCACAATAAAACACCCGATCTCATTTCAGAAGTTGAATTGGAAGACTATTTTCTTCATAGACAAAACAAGGACCAATGGTCAGCCGCGACAATGCGCATTGCCTATTGCGGTATCAGATTCTTTTTCCAAAATGTGCTCAAACGGGAATGGCATGTTTTCACCTACATGAACGCCAAAAGGGAAAAACGGCTTCCTTGTGTTCTGAGCCGGGAAGAGGTTTTTGATATACTGAATTGTGTGACCACTTTTCACAACTATGCCTTTCTTTCAACGGTATACTCCTGTGGCTTCAGACTTTCCGAGGGCCTTGGCCTACAGGTGTCGGACATCGACAGCAAACGCATGATGATCCATGTGCACAGAGGGAAAGGGGCGAAAGACCGTTTTGTCCCCCTCCCTCAAAACACCCTTAATCTACTACGACGTTACTGGTCCAGCCATAAAAATTCGCAGCTGATATTTCCTGCCAAGGGCAGGGGCGGCAATAAAGCTCCCAACACCGAAAAGCCCATGTCCATTGAAGGTGTACAAGGCGCATTTCGCCGCGCAAAATTTGCTGCCGGTATCAAAAAACGGCGCGTCTCCATCCATACCTTAAGACACAGCTACGCAACCCACCTGCTGGAAGCCGGGACCAACCCCAGGCTTATTCAACGATACATGGGTCACAGCCAGTTGGAAACCACAATGGTCTATTTCCATTTCACCCAAAAAGGCACCGAGGATGCTTATAAAATCATAGACAATGCCATGAAAGGGTTTGACCGTGTACTCAATTAATGAGATCTTTCGGACCTTTGGCCCTGAGTATATGGCATCCTTCGGAACATCCATGCCCAATGAGCATCAGAAGGTCCTCAAGGCCATCACGGAATGTCGGACCCAAGCCTGCGGCATGGTCGTTTATGAATGCATCGAGTGCGGTATGCAGCACATGTCATTCAGATCCTGCGGTAATCGCCATTGCCCGAAATGCCAGAATCATAAAATCAAACTGTGGGTGCAAAGGCAGATGAAACAGCAACTACCGGGTCACCACTTCATGATCACCTTCACGGTGCCGGAAGAGTTGCGACGGTTTATCCGCAGCAACCAACGAGTTGCATATGCCGCCTTGTTCATGGCTTCTTCACAGACTCTGAAAAAACTCACACCCGACCCTAAATTTATCGGAGGGGATCTGCCCGGTTTTTTCGGGATTCTCCATACATGGGGTCGCCAGCTACAGTACCACCCGCACATTCATTACATTGTGCCGGGTGGAGCCATATTAAAAGAAGATGGCAGTTGGCATCCTTCCAGGGTTGATTTTTATCTGCCGGTGAGCGCCATGTCAAAAATATTCAGAGCAAAGTTCCGTGATGAGATGAAAAAAGCAGGTTTTTTGTCCCTGATACCCGTCGAGGTCTGGAAAATTGACTGGAATGTGAACAGCCAAGCCATCGGCAACAGCGAAACAAGCATCAAATACCTTGCACCCTATGTCTTTAAGGTGGGCATCTCGGACCATCGCATTGTCAGCGTTGAGGGCCGGGATGTGTTTATCCGGTACAAAAAAACCGGAAGTAAACGTTGGCGCACCATGAAACTTGATGCCATGGAATTCCTCCGCCGTTTTCTCCAACATGTTTTGCCCACAGGCTTTATGAAGGTGAGGCACTATGGCCTTTTGAGCTCATCATCTTCCATTAGCCTGGGTCACGTTCGGCAACTCGTGAAAACGGCTTGCGACATAAATGTCGTGGGATCAGCGCCTGAGCCTAAAATGGCGCCGCCAATTATTTGCCCCGATTGTGGGGGAGAGCTCAAGTATTGCTATTCAATACTGGCGTTTCAGATGATGCTCCCGGACACCGGGTAAAAATAGAAAGCGCCCGACCTGGAAACTGTTTTTTTGAATTCCGTCAGGACGGAACAGGATAGCTGCACCATCACTTTCGAAAAACGGGCGTTTTTATCTACAAAATGTCAAAGAGCAGGCTGAAATAACACGGTTGCCTTTCAATTATTGAAAATCCATCCTCCTTCCCACCGGAGGCTGTCCCGCTTCGGTGGGATCTACTGCCTGAATGATTCGAAGCAAAACCCTTATATTAAGGTTTCAATCCGGGCTTCTTGAACAAAGAATTGAGATCGACCTTGCCAAGTCGACACAATCCTAAAGGTTATGAGTTATCTTTATCATTTTTTACTTCTATTTCTGCATTATGGGTTTCGATCCTAATTTTTGCAGTCTTGGCGGCGACTAATGTATCTAATTTTCTGTCACGATGTTTCACTTGAAATCCTCCATCCGACTCGTTAATTATTCTTCCCTTATTTTTCCCTCCCCTAGTAGGGAGTTGTGCGTCGCAGTTAGGGCACAGGTAGTGAAGGTTCTCTGGTCGATTATCGTTACTATTTCCGTTTTCATGGTCAAGTATCATCTTCAAGTCTTGATCATTCCAAATTAAATCTCCTTCATGAAATTGGCATGATGTATTGTCGCACCTATATGGGATGCCTTGATCTTTGCGCCATGAATTGTAGTACCTCTTTACAGTAGCCCTATCTTTCGGGCTAATGCTAAAACAAAGCACTTCTTTAGTTTTATATTTTATGGCTGTCACTTCCGTAGCTCATAACGTTGTGCGCAACCTGGCGGGAAACAACTGATGCGGTTGCAGATGCGCGTTGAATAATGGAGTAAGGCCGAAGCTCCAACCGCTCTTGTTTCCCGCTCAGAGTTCACGCAATGGTTGGGCCTTTACGGAAATTACTGAATAGCTTTTTTAAATTCGGGCTCATCCGGCCAAATTTCTAAAGCCTTCCTTGCGATTTCCTTTGCATTGCTTACATTACCATTTCCCAAGTTCCTTTGAATTGCGTACTTATAAACATCAGATAGTTGATAAAATCTTGTCGGTGAAATATGTAATTCTGACATAATTTCTATCAACTCATTGGCTTTACTAAAAGCTTTTTCTTTTTGATTAGTTTCTTGGTAAATTAGATATGTTAGATAGATAGCACCTGGGTAATTTGGAAAAATATTTTCAATTTCCTTAGTCGTTGTTTTTGCAAGATCATATTGTTGGCTTTTGATCTCCGCCCTTGCTTTCGTCATTAAAGACCCTAAATCCGTTTCTGCTGCCCACCCTCCTCCACTCGCATGGGCGCCACCAGTGCTTGCCAATCCGGTGAACGGATCAATAATAAAAAATGAATATTTTAGAGTGTTCCTGCTCAATTTTTCGACATTAACCTGCGTTTGTTTTGCTTTTGCAGTTAAATCTTCGATATATTCTTTATGGACTTCAACTTCTTCTTCGATTTTTGAAATAGCTTCGTCTTTAATTTTAGTGACTTCACGTTCAAAAGTTTCTATTTTAAAATCTCTCCATTCAATCGTTTTAATGAAATCATAATTTGCTATCGCGAAACCTGACAGTATTGCGGTACAAAAAATAATCGTCGCCAACCCTGTGCCAATTTGCTTATTTACTGCAAGATAAATTGTGATTATCGTAAAACTCAAAAAGACAATTAGTGCAATAATTTCTTTCATAAATAATCCTTTTATGGAAGCCCAACGAAAAGCTCAGCCGGATCAGCCCAACGGGCTGCTATCGGCTGGAGCGACGGATTATGCCAGCTTATATTCATATTGGCAGACAAGTATATAATTAATAAAGGTCTCTGATAAATCTATAATTTATTAAGGATATTGCAAAATGTTAAATTGAAATATCTTGTCATCTCATCGTGATAATTGATAATAATTTCTTTAGAAGAAATCATGTTATTGATGTCATCTGTTTGTATTTTCATTTCATATTGTTCCGTGTCAATGAGCATATTGAATACCTCTTGTCGACCATCACTCCCTGCGTTCATTATTCTGTTATATAGGTCTCTTGGAAAGTAAAATAGCTTTGTATCATTCCTATGCCACCATAATAATCTAAGCTGATGTGCAAAGTAATTTCTGAATCTGTTTGAATTCAATATCTCGTTCCCCTTTTGAATATATACAGGTTCATTGGATATATTATTTAAAACCAAAGGGTATTTATCCTTATCTGGCCCCCTAAAATTAATCTTCAATACTCTATTAAAATCTGACGGAGAATTAACTTTTCCTTCATAAAAGAGATTAATTAAGACGAAAAATTGATCATAGCAGCTTCCGATGTGCAGAAGGGCAGAAGAAAATGATGGAAGATGATTATGGTAAGGATTAGTATAGACTAAGCCTATTGGGGAGAATGAAAATTCATGATCATCTGTCATCAAATACACAAACCATGAATTTTCAAACAATGTATAAGACAATACTCTTAAATAATTTTTATATACTTTCTTATTATCAACCGTTGCATTTTTTTGCATTTCGAGAAGTTTTAGTTTTAATGGTAAATAATACTCAAAATACTTATCAATGTAACCTTCATCCATTGCATCCAACTCATGCTCATTAAAGCCTTTCATAGAAAAGTCTTGATGTAATTTCTTCGCGATAGCGGTTGATTTTTTTCCATCAGGAATACTGGCGATTAATCCGCTTGTACCTGATCTGCCTGATCTTATCATTCTTCCGCTCTGTCCTTTGCCCACGCACATGATGTTACTCCTTATTTAAATTTGTAGATGCATAACAAGTTATTCAAGGGACAGATTTAGTTCCTCCAATATCCAAAATAAAGTATTGTCCATAAGAGCAATAATTATGCCAAAGTATCCATGCTTTTATGCAAAGGCTTAAAAGTCCAGCGGGCTTTTTGCCTCTTTCGCAGTTTTGCTGGGTACGCAGTGGGTACAGATCATCGTCGTTCTCACATCGGCGTGACCTAGCATTGTTTGAATCGTACGAATATCATAATTTGCCTGCAATAGATGCGTAGCATAACTGTGCCGAAATGTATGTGAAGTAACACGCTTGGTTAGCTTTGCGCGCCTTACCGCTCTCTTAAGGGCTATCTGAACTTGCGATTCGTGAAGATGATAACGTCTTCGCTCTTTTGTCCCTGGAATTGGAGTGAGATTTTTTTGCGGAAAAAACCATTGCCAGATAAACTCCTTAGCTGCTGCGGGATATTTTTTTTCGAGTGAATCTTTCAGGAATACGCCTGAGTAGCCTGCCGCCAGATCCTTCTCATGCAGCGCGCTCACAGTTTCTAATTGGTTCTTTAGCTCCGGTATTATTGTCTGAGGTAGAGGGTCTGACCGGTCTTTGTCACCTTTGCCATGCACCGTAAGGACCCCGTCCTCGAAATTAAAATTTTGTACTCGCAGACTGAGACACTCAAAAAGACGGAGCCCACAACCGTAAAGCAGATTGACCACGATATTGACGGGATATTCGAGGTATTTCAAGATCGAGTCGACTTCTCCACGAGAAAGAACAACAGGTATATATTTCGATTTTTTGGCGCGGGGTACGTCGCGTTGATCGCCAAAATCTTTCTTGAGAACATGCCGATACAAAAACAACAATGCATTGAAAGCCTGATTCCGGGTTGAGGCAGCAACCCGGCACTGCACGACCAGATAGGTGAGATATTTTTTTACATCAACCGATGAGAGTTCATTCGGTGGTTTATCACGTGGAATCGGAAGCATTGTTTTATACCCGATACTGATATCAACAGGTGATGGTGATAAAGTGATAAGACATTGCTTTTTTCAGCAACAAACATAGAGAAAATTGGCTTGTAGGTCAAATGAAAAGGAACTACCTTCATTCATCCCGGGTTCTGGTCTTAAACACTTCTGCAAAACGCTCGATCATTTTGGGCTATTGTTGCATGTCAAATTGATGGGGAAGGTGCCCCGCCATTTCAACTACTTTTAAACCGTTCAGATGTCTCATGTTTATTCCTTATGAAAAATGTGCTGTCATAAAACTCACTGAGAACTGAAATTGTATCAGTGAGAGATGCTCCCTTTGCGTGTTGCCCATTCAGTGATCTTGGTGAACCATGAGTTTTCCATCTGAATATTAGTGTTTTAGGCCCTATTTAGACTTTGGATTCTCTGTTCATGTCTCCATGGCACACAACTTGCTCTATTGTTTCATGGAACATGTGGTTTCAAACCCTATGATTTTCAGACGGGGTAATTCTCATAGGATCTATTGATCATCAAAAGGAGGCCGATATGAAACAAAAATTCTTGCCACTGACAATTTTATTTTTATTATTTTTGACTTTTTCATTCACTTCAACCGGTTTCGCTCAAACAACGCCCATCTCCGAATACGGCAGGTTGAAGGTGGTTGCCAACCATCTGTGCGATGTGAACGGCCAACCCATTCAGTTGCGGGGCATGAGCAGTCATGGCCTTCAGTGGTTCGGCTGGGGTGACTGCATTAACGACGCGTCCCTGGATGCCCTGGCCTATGACTGGCAATCCGGGATTTTCAGGGTTGCCATGTATGTGGACGAAGGGGGCTATAAAACCGATCCGGCGAGATACAAAGCTTCCATAGACACCATTGTGGATGAAGCCCTGGAGCGGGGGATGTACGTTATTTTAGACTGGCACATCCTGAATTCGGGCGACCCTATGGAAAACATTGAACATGCCAGGGAATTTTTTTCGTATATGTCGGCTAAACACGGCGGCAAAGGCCATGTGCTCTATGAGGTGTGCAATGAGCCCAACGGTGTTGCCTGGAGCCGGATCAAAACCTACGCGGAAGAGGTGATTCCCCTGATCCGGGCCAACGACCCCGACGGGATCATTATTGTGGGGACCCCGGCCTGGTCATCGTTTGGCATTTCCGAAGGGCGGGACCCCATGGAGATCGTCAACAATGCACTCGGTGGCACCAACGCCCATAACGTTATGTACGCGTTTCACTTTTATGCGGCGTCGCACAAATCCGATTACCTTTCAAAAATCCGAAATGTTGCCGATTTTCTGCCAATTTTTGTTACGGAATGGGGAACCCAGAATTATTCAGGAGAGGGCCCCAATGATGTGGAGAGTTCACAGCAGTGGATCGATCTCATGGCGGAAAAAAAGATCAGCTGGACCCACTGGAACTTCAGTGATGACTGGAGAAGCGGCGCTGTGCTCAAAAGCGGGACGTGCCCCAATGGACCCTGGGCCGGAACGGCCCTGAAAGAATCGGGTCAATGGGTTATCGATCGGATTCGTAACACTTCAGACCCACAAAACAGCAAAATCGTTGTGGGCTACTTTCCCGCCTGGGGTATTTATTACGACTATTTTGTAAAAGACATTGACCCTTCCAAAATAACCCATATCAACTATGCTTTTATCAATGTCAAAAACAACAAGCCCGTTATCGGGGTGACCGAGCGCAATGTGGGCGACGCCTGGGCCGATTACCAGCGAACCATTTCCGCTGCTGAAAGTGTGGACGGTATGGGTGATACCTGGGATCAGGCATTGAAGGGGAATTGGAACCAGTTACGCAAACTCAAAGCGCAGAACCCTCACATCAAAGTGCTGGCCGCACTGGGCGGGTGGACGTGGTCGGAGGGATTTTCCGACGCGGCGCTTCCGGAAAACCGGGAGGCGTTTGTAGCGGCGTGTATCGACACGCTGATTCTTGGGAATATCCCCTATGATGCTAATTCCAACACCGGGGGGAGCGGTTCGGCGGCGGGGGTCTTCGACGGTATCGACATTGATTGGGAATATCCGGTCTGTTGCGGATTGGGAAGTAACTACCGCCCGGAAGATAAACAGAATTACACGGCGCTTCTGGCGGAATTCAGGAGACAGCTGGACCAGATTGACCGGGGGCTTTTACTGACCATTGCAGCACCTGCCGGACCCCACAACATTGTCAACCATGAATTTGAAAAATTTCCCCAATACCTGAACTTCATCAACCTCATGACCTATGACTACCACGGGTCCTGGGATGCTCAGACGGGTCTTTTGGCGCCCATGTACAGGGATCCGGACGATCCGTTTGCGAATCCGGGCTGGTCCATGGATGAAACCGTCCAGACCTATCTGACCCAATATGGAATTCCCAAAGAGAAGCTGGTATTGGGTCTCCCGTTTTATGGGCGCAGCTGGACGGGCGTGGCGCCCGGTCCCAGCGGTGACGGGCTCTACCAGAGCGCAACAGGCGACGGCCCGGGTGAGCGCGATGAACCGGGCATGCTCAATTACAGCACGATCATGAGCCGTTATGCGCCCAGCTACTCAAAATATTATCAAAATGAAGCTAGGGAACCGTGGCTCTATGACGGCACCAATTTCATCACCTATGATGATCCCAAAGCCATTGCGGACAAGGCACAATACATTGTTCAGCAAAACCTGGCTGGGGCCATGTTCTGGAACCTCATGAGCGATATCAAGGGTAATCCCGCACCGTCCGATTCACTGCTTTTCACGCTCTGGAATGCGCTGGACGGTACCCTTCCCACCTATCAGTGCGGTGACGGAATCGACAACGACGGCGACGGTTTGGTGGACCTCCAGGACCCAGGGTGTGCCAATTCGGGGGACAATAACGAAACCGACGAACCCACCCCCATCACCCAGTGCAACGATGGCGTTGACAACGACGGGGACGGACTCGTCGATCTGGCGGATTCGGATTGTATCGATGCACAGGATGATGACGAATCCACACCACCTCCCTGCGGAGAGGTGGCGAAGAAAACGGATATTCGGGATGATTGGGGTGATGGTTATTGCGCCGATGTGACGGTGACCAACAACACCTGTGCGCCGGTGGTGTGGCAGGTGAGCATAACGGTTGACGGAACGGTGGATAACCTGTGGAACGGGAAATATACGGGAGGTGACGGAACGATCCAGGTTCAGGGTGATGGTTGGAACTCCGAGTTGGCAGTGGGTGAATCCACGTCTTTCGGATTCTGTGCCAAGCGTGACCAGAAGCCTTCTACCTATCAGTGTAATGACGGAATTGATAACGACGGTGACGGTTTGGTGGATCTCCAGGACCCGGGGTGCGCGAGTGCCGAGGACAATGATGAAACCAATGATCCGCCGCCGGCTACCCAGTGCAGTGATGGTGTTGACAACGATGGCGACGGTCTCATTGATTTGAAGGATCCGGGTTGTGAAAATGCCCTGGACAATAATGAAACCAATACCGCTTGCGGAGAGGTGGCGAAGAAAACGGATATTCGGGATGACTGGGGTGATGGTTTCTGCGCCGATGTGACGGTGACCAACAACACCTGTGCGCCGGTGGTGTGGCAGGTGAGCGTAACGGTTGATGGAACGGTGGACAACCTGTGGAACGGGAAATACACGGGGGGTAACGGCACCATCCAGGTCCAGGGTGATGGTTGGAATTCGGAGCTGGCGGTTGGGCAATCCACGTCCTTCGGATTCTGTGCCAAGCGTGACCAGAAACCTGCGACCTATCAATGCAATGACGGTGTAGACAACGACGGCGACGGCCTCGTCGATCTGGCCGATCCCGGTTGTGAAAACGCTGAGGATAACGACGAATCCAACGCGTTTTCAGCGAAGGCGACTGCGGAAGTGAAGATTGTAGACGACTGGGGCACGGGATACTGTGCCGATGTCAGCATCAAAAACAACAGCAATGAAGATATTGACTGGCAGGTGACCCTTGATGTGGCGGGAAGTATCAAGTCGTTGTGGGGAGCCCTTTACGAAAGAGAGGGTGATCAACTGACCCTGGAAGGAAAGGACTGGAACAATATCATTCCGGCGGGAAGTAATTTGACGTCCATCGGATTCTGTGTCGACCGGTAACTTCAAATGTAACGGTTCACAGTTGCCGGTTTACGGTTACAAACAGCAATTCTCTTCGTTCCCACGCAGATTGTGGGAACGGAGGGGGACGCTCCGGGGATTGATCTTGAGTCGTCCTATGGCATTCATGCCCTAATTGGGGTGCAAATGCCCTACCCATCGCTGTCCCAGTTTTTCTTGTTTGACGTGGCGTATTTAAACAAGTTCAATAAAAACAATCATATATCATTTTTCTACTTTTCGGTACAATATATGCTTGCAATTCAGGTGATGCCATATTGGGCAGATTGAAGGAAAGAAGGTGGAAAAAAGAGTTAAAGCAGCGGATGTGTGAACCGTGGAGGATTCGGAAGAGGCGATCCGGTTGATGGGGGATGGCGCTGAAAACGAAGGGTTTATGGTAAACGCGGTGATCATGGGAAAAGGTGTAAACCCTGCTAAATTAGATAGAAAATAAATAAACTAAAATTACCTTGAGAATATTTTGCATTTAAGTTATGGATAGATTGCATTTAGTTATGCTTAATCAACCATAAAAAGGGAGGAAAGAATGAAAAGACTAAGAGCGGTTCTGGGAGGGGTTCTGATGTTCGGACTCTTGGCAATGGCCCCCATGGGATGCAGCGACAGCGATAGTTCGACGAACGCTGTTTCCGAGATACAGGGAAAGTACTTCCTGATCGAATCCGGCACCGGTCTGCTCGTAGCGCCTGGTCAGGCACTGCCTTCTTCCATGGCTTCGGATGAAGCGGAAACTTATACGCTGATCCTAGATAACGTAGCAGATCAGGTCAGCTGGTATGCGGATCGGCCCAGTCGTACAACCGGCGAGGTTACCATCGAAGAGTTTGCCTGGGCCCAATGGCCGGCACTCTTTAGTGAAATACCTCCCAATGCTGTGCTCGATTGTTATGTCAGCGACCAAGCAGTAAACGACGGAATGTTTTTAACCGTGAAAGGTGCGTCTTATGATGCCGTTTCGAAAAGGCTCGTATTCTCTTCTGTGGAGCTCCATAACTGGACCTTGGACGAGAAACCCACAACATCCCTGTCCTTGAAAGATTTGAAATTGACAGTGTTGCCGAACTGTACGGATTCAGGGAAGAATTGCTGGTCATTCGCACAGGTATCGCCCATGGCGAATTTCATCCCTTCCGATGAAGAAGGCGTCTATGAGCTGCAGTTGATAGATGTCTATCCGGAAATGTATCATTTCACCCACGCACCGGGTTTTGCTTCGGAAATTCTCAGTTCCGGACAGATGCCCTATTACTGGCAGGAATATTTTAGCGATTCGCCTCCCAACGCCTCCCTGACCGGATATACGGGCGACAATGCGTTGAGCCTCGTCCTGCTTGAGCTGAATAATCCGTCGTTCGACGCTTCTTCCAACACATTTACGTATAAGGCCACCGTGTTGAGAGGGACCGTTAATGCCGATTCACTCTTGTACGGCACGACCCTGTTGATCGACTCACAGGGCGGTGGAGGATCGGGCTATCCAGGCTGTCCGGATTGGGCGCATCAGATCAAATTTGTAAATAAATGCAGCAAAGCTGTATCAATACCCATAACCAACGGTTGTTATGGTCCTGATGGTACAAAGATTGATCACCCGCCGTTTAATGGAGGGCGTTGCTGGCCGTCTCCCAAAATTGATGGAAAAGCTGTCGAAACCATTGAACTGGGAGCTTCGGGTTCGACGGATCCAAACACGCCGGATACAAAAACGCTCCGGGTTCTATCCTGTTGGTCGGGCAATATCGGTAGTGAATGCCAAACATGCACAACCAAGATCCAGACGCGGGTGGAGTTCACTTTTGACGGCGGAATTGAAGGCGTTGACCCATACAAAAAGATTGACAACACCATCGACAACTACGATCTGAGTTTCGTCGACGGCTTCTATCAAATTTTGAAAATAGCGCCGGACACGTCAATTCCGAAAGATCCCAGCCAGTCCTGCGATATTCTCGGGTGTGACAAAGCGCCAGTGTGTACCACAAAATTGACGGATGGTGATGCCTGCTTGAGCCCGTGTAAATATGTTACTGGCCCCGGTTCGGGGGATTTTACCGACGAGGAAAAAAGGAAATATTGTGCTAGCTGTGACCTTGAATCACCATGTACTTGCAACGACGACAACGTAGCGGCGGGTGGCTGCTGCGCGGGTCCTTCGTACGGATGTTCACCCTTCTCGCCCCCGGGATCGGACCATCTTGATACAACAGCCTGTCCCTGGTATAAACCGGAATTACAGCCGCCGTATACCAAACCGAATTGCAGCTCTACGACTGCGGACAGGGCTTGGGACGCTTGGGCGCAGGAGTATATTGCCCTAATACACGAGGGTTGCCCGGGGCAGTACGCTTGGCAGTACGATGACGGCGGTACGAGAACATGTGAAGGAAACAATGTGGCCATGAACTACACGGTTACCATTCTTTGCTCAGAATGAAAGAATGGAGAATCTGTCTCAGGCCTGCAGCCGTCAGAGCGAGTCGCTTGAATTTCGCTCTGGCGGCCTGCGGGCCTTTTTATTCCCGGGACATGTCCAGAAAAGGTAAAAGGGGTCATACCTATTTACCTCTTTATCCTTGAACACCTCTCTGGCGGTTGGGCAATCCACGTCCTTCGGATTCTGTGCCAAGCGTGACCAGAAACCTGCGACCTATCAATGCAATGACGGTGTAGACAACGACGGCGACGGTTTGGTGGACCTGGCCGATCCCGGATGTCAAGATATTGACGATAACGACGAAACCAACGGATCTTCAGCGAAGGCGGAAGCGGAAGTGAAGATTGTAGACGACTGGGGCACGGGATACTGTGCTGATGTCACCATCAAAAACAACAGCAACGAAGATATTGACTGGCAGGTGACCCTTGATGTGTCGGGGAGCATCAAGTCCTTGTGGGGAGCCCTTTATGAAAGAAAGGGCGATCAACTGACCCTGGAAGGAAAGGATTGGAACAATATTGTTCCGGCGGGAAGTACCTTAACTTCCATCGGTTTCTGCGTTGATCTCTAACTTCAAATGTAACGGTTCACAGTTGTCGGTTTACGGTTACAAACAGCAATTCCCCTGTTCCCACGCAGATCGTGGGAACAAGGGGGAAGTTCTGGGGATTGATCTTGAGTCGCCCTATGGCTTCATGCCCTAATTGGGGTGTAAATGCCCTGCCCATCGCTGCCCCAGTTTTTCATGTTCGACGCGGGCCATTTAAATAAGCTCAATAAAAAAAAATCATATGCCATTTTTTACTTTTTGGCACATTAGATGCATTTCGCTCACGTTATGCCATATCGGACGATTGAATAAATATTAAAGAATTAGAATTGAAAAAAGATGTTTATATCGTAGAAAAGTTGAAATGAATCATGATCAGTCAACCACTAAGGAGAAGGGTATGAAAAGATTAAGAGCGGTTCTGGGAGGGGTTCTAATGTTCGGACTCCTGGCGATAATCCCCATGGGGTGCAGCGACAGCGATAGCGGTAGTGCATCTGTTCCACCGAATGTTCCAACCAATCGTGTGTATATCATGAACGCGGATAATGGTATCCTTGCCCCCGCAGCCGAGGCTGCCGAGGGAACCGTGTCCGCCACTGAACAGAGTTGGGAATACACCCTCACCTTGGAGAACGTCTCGGACGATATCTTCTGGTTCACGGACAGACCGGAACGAAAATCCGGCATTGAAACAACAGAGGAATTTTTTCAAACCGTATGGCCGGAAGTTTATGTTGAAATCGCTCCGAACGCGATCTTGGATGGGAGAATACAGCCTGACTTACCCGACGGACTTTTCTTGGTCCTGCGGACCCCCGTGTATGATTCGGTAATGAAACAACTCACCTTTAACGTTACCCTCCTAGGCTCCACAATGGACAACAAACACCCCGCAAGTTCTGTAACATTTAAAGATGTCAAGATGACCATAAATGACAACAACCTGGACAATCAGGTGGTTGAATGGTCCTTTGCCCAGGTCGCCATGCTGGCTACCCTGGAACCCGAAGGAACAGAAGGGAAATACAACCTTCATCTCGATAATGTGTACCCCGAATGTTACTATATGTCGAATGCCCCAGACCGTTACGCGGTGACCTACACCGTGGCGCTGTTCACGGATACGTGGAATAATCAATTCGGGGACGTACCGCCCAACGCCTCCATAACGGCTTACGCATCGGACGGGAAAGTGCAAGTCAACACTTTTGTTCTTGAAAACCCCGTGTATGACAGTGAAAACAGTCGGATCACCTATACCGCGACGGTCTTAGAGGGCGCAATGGAAGAACCCGATGAATATCTCTATTCTCCGACCCTGTTTATCGACGGTGCGCCTACCCCATCTTGTGACAGTGGTTTTACGGGACGTTTCACCGTACACAACGGTTCTACTGAGCCTATCTGGATTGTTGAAACTTCGCCCGGGGCGCCTGGATCGGAAACGGCTGCGCAATGGGACTGGTGGGTCAAAAAATATGGCGAGAAATATGAAATAAAGGGCGGCGGAACCAAGATTTTCTGCATTCCGGACGGTGGTGCACCCGGTGGAAATTTCAGATTCCGCATGGGTTGCGACAAGGACGGAAATAACTGCAAGCTGGGCGACGATACCGGACCCATGGCAGGCATTAACACCCTTTTTGAACCCAGCTTCGGCTGCAAAGCCAACAAAAAGAACGAAAAGAAGCAAATTGCCGGTTGTGCTTTCAACCCCTCAGCCAACCCCACAGATTACCCCAATTTTCCTAACTGTTTAAGTAATCCTACCCCTCAGAACTGCCCGTCCATAAGCGGCACCGATTTCTTTGATGTGAGCACGGTTGACGGCTATACCATTCCCCTGTTCCTGGAGGTGAAGGGCACGAACTGCAGGGATGATAAGGGTCCCAGAACAACAACGGACGCCGGCATGCTGGATGTAGCCAGTTGCCCATCCGATGGCAAAGCTACCCTGTATTCCGACAATGAAACACAAAATGCTCTGATTCAAAAAGACGCGGGAATAAGCTGGCTTTCTAAAAACGGCGAGTACCTGCAGGGATGCGTCTCCCCCTGCCATTGGTTCACGGGTGCTGGTATAGGGGATCCGACAAACCCCGACCCGAGTCCATTGCCCGCTGCTCCTCCCTATAATTCAGCCAATTATTACTGTTGCCACGGAACGCCGGGGCCCCAGGATGGCTCGGGCGAATGCGCGAAAGGACCGATGGATGGCACCAAGACGTATCCCATTACCCTGACCAATTATGTGAAAAGCCTAAAAGCGGTGGGGTACAAGGGTTACACCTGGCAATATGACGACCTTGCAGGGACCATGACCTGCGATTGGGGCGAACAGATCAATTTGACCCTCGTTCCCAACGGCGGTGTTCCTTACGATCCTGCGACCAAATGGGCGTACGACGGCGGAAAATGTTCCGGTGGTAAAAAGGGAAGCTACTCATCGCTGCTGGCTTGTCAGCAGGCGAACATGAAGTACAAATGCGTCCCCGAGACATATGCCACCGGTCCCACCGTCAATTACTGCATTGTGGATCCCCAGGGAACTATGACATGGGAGGAGTGTAAATCGAGCGGAGATTGTAAAGAATCATATTAAGATGAGGGACAACGTTGTTGAGCCGAAAACCCTTTCACTGAAAAATGGATAATTTGTTTCAGGCCTGTAGCCGTCAGAGCGAATCTCTTGAATTTCGCTTTGTCGGTCTGCAGGTCAGCAGCGATTCCCTTTGTGATTGATTGTCAAAGATCATATTTACGCCTACTTACAGTGCGTTGTTTGTCCCTGGGGCGGATTTTGGCAAGTGTTGCAGTTGCAGCAACCGTCAGACGGGGCCAGCGTGTCAAGACCCGTGGCCTCGATCTTTACCTTACAGGTGCTTTGATCTACGAGCGTGACAGTTATCACGTTTCTCGCACTGGGTACGGAAGCATCACAGAGACCAAGGGTCCAACTCATGTCCAGTGTGGCGGATGTACACCCTCCATTTGAGTCCGGTGTCACGATGATTCCGACTTGACCGGCATTGTCCGGGTTCTGACAGCCATTGGGGTTGGGGCAGTCGCTCGCCCCCCCACATCGCCAATACCACCCGTTTACCTGAAACCCAATTTTGTTTTCACCGAACAAATTCGAAACCGTTATGGGCGTTACCTGGTTATTGGGTGCGTCTTTGGGGGTATTACCTTCAAAGAAAGTCAGGGAAGGGCCTCCGCAACCCGGCAGCAATTGCACTTGATTGTCCACATACATCGTTACGGTATCCTCAGTTTCCCCCAGCTGTGGGTCCAGGATATTGACTGTGTAAGTGGATCCGGCATCCTTGGTTACTTGGCAATTTGCCGTTGTGGCACAAGGACCACCCTGGTTGCAGTCAGCCGGTACTCGTGAGGTGCAGGCAGAGCACCCAAATGGATAAACACCATCGGTGTCTAAGTAGCCTTGATCCGAGGTGACAGGCCCAACAGTTGTTCCTTCACTTGACACAATACTGACCGGTACGCTGAAACCATTAACCAGGCTAATATCAATTGTATCCCGGCCATCGGATTGGGCGTAAATAGTAAATTCTGCTTGAGTCGTCGTGCAATCGGTCCATGGCAAATCGCCGCCTATGGCATAGTCTATGTTGGCATGACAATCGGTCTTTTTGAATACAAATTCTTGTTTATTTTTTGGAGTACTGCTCTTGCCTTGCAGAGTGAAAGTACAGATATATGGGCTGGTTCCTTCGACTTTGCAGAAATCAGAAAAGTCTGAAGGCATATAACATGAAGTCTCAATAAACCCCAGGTTAACCGTTACATCATTAGCTTGATTGTTACTCAATATAACCCTTGTATAATTATCTGGAGAGTCGATCAACAAAGTTGCATTTAACAGGGAAACGGTCTCTGTGAGATCCCCCGTTAATACCGTTACGTCATAGGAAAAAATGTTGTTTTGATAAGAAGGGTTATTAAGCTCCAATGCGAGCAGCTGCAATTCACCCGCTGCCGTATAAGAACTGAAAGAGGCATTAGGGGGGGCTGAGCTGAAATAGAAATTCCAATTCTCTGCCATTGATACGGCCGTATTTATCTCAAAACCAGAACCCGGTGCATTTTGTATCTGGTAGAATTCCGGATAAACATTGTTCAAATACAGCTTATACACGCCGTCCGTCTCTGTTGGCTCAAAAAAAGCGTCCGGTGCAATCTGAGCAAATGACCAAGTATTTGTTTCACCTTCAGGGCTGTTATCAAATACGGTTATCTTGATGTAGCCAATATCTAACGGGGTATCGGGGCGTTTAACGTCCATGGTAGAACCCAGCAAGGTCACCTGAAAGGTGAGACGATCCGTTTCTGAATCATAAACAGGGTTTTTAAATTTAAAATACAGACCGTCATTTATTGCCTCTTCTTTCAGGTATCCGTCCAAAACGCCATTCGGGGAGACCTCGCCATAAATTTTGGGCCACAAATCAATATAGTCTTGCACGGTTTCTATGCCCGATTTGTGCTCCGGGCTCTCTGTATACCAAAGTACATTTTTGGATACGTTCTCCAAGGTTAGTATGTATTCCCAACTTTGATCTGCGGTATAAACGGTTTTTTCTCCAGCACCCTCAACAACGGGCGAAAGTATCCCGCTGTCCATGGTCATCACATACACACGATTGGTTGGAATATTGGGTGGAACAGGCGAACTGCCACTATCGCTGTCGCTGCACCCCAAAGGAAATAATAAAAGAAAACCTGAAACCACAAAACCGCCCAGAACCGTAAATAGTTTTCTCATATTTTTCTCCTTTCATGCTCAAATCGCTTATATCCAAAGTTCGTCACAAACGGCTTTGTGGTCATCGCCTTTCCGTAGTTTTTCCGACACATGTTCCGTGACCCTTTTTATCTGTTGGGGATCCAGATTCTTTGAGAGACAATCTTTCATAATCGATACCAATATTTCAGGTTCAAGTCCAACATACTCCAGAGTTTCGCCGAGTTCGATGACAGCGGCGATCTGCCTGGAAGATTTTCCCTTGCCCGCAATCAGGACGTTTTTAAGGAATGATGGATCCTGGCCGCTTTCCAGGGCAAAGGCTGTGGCATTCAGCAGTGTTGGATCTGTTTCAATTGACCCTCTGAGACCTGTTTCGAGCAATAAAGTCTTTGCCTTTTTAAAGGCTGCGTACCTGTTGTGGACAGTGGATTTGAGGGCATCCGGTTGCGCATTTTTTAAAATACCTTCCCTGAGTTTCAGGAAAACATGTTTTGAGGCAATGCTTGAAGGATCATTTTGAAATAAGGGTTCCAGGATCGCACGGGCCTGTTTGGGCAGGGAATTGGAAATGGTTGCGTATTCGTCCGGCGTGAATGGATCAAATTCCCGTGGGCCATCGTTGAGCAAGAGTACGCTGTTCTCGTGGCCAAAGCCATCAGCGCGAAGGGCCTCTCCGTCATCGTCTGGAACCAGCTGTGATCCATTGATCAGGAAAGCGTATGTATGTCTTCCCGGTGGCAGTTTGATGTTAATGACCCAGTATCCAAGGGCGTCAGGGCCTTTCAAGCGAAAGGCTCCGGGCATCCAGTTGGAAAAGTTTCCCACCAGTTGAACCTGATTTGCCGAAGGTGCATATAGATCCAGAACCACCGGGATCAGCCCGGTGTTTCGAGGAGACCTAAAAAGGGTGAGGCCGGTCACGAGAAGAAACATCGCCAGGGCGCCCGCCAGCGCCGGTATGGTCCAGAAACGACGTTGGGGCCAGAATGATTTCAGCCTGTCGACCCACGAGAGACGCGGTTTGTCGGGAAGCGCTGGCATAACCCGGGACGCAAAATCAACAGGTGCCATTTCCTGGTGGGTCTCAAGATGCATGAGACTCTCCCGGTACAGGGAAAGGCGTTCAGGATCAGGGTCCTTTAATCCGGATGTCGCAGGTTCCGTGCCGGCACCATCCAACAGGTGGTGAAGCAATCTATCATGGTTATTAAGACCGTGTTGCTTCATAGTTCAAGTTTCCCCGTTGGCTTGCATTTCCGGGCGGTAACTGCTTTTTGCCCGGATAGGTGTTCCACCAATTGATCCCGTCCCCTTTTGACACGCATTTTGGCGGCACTGGTCCCGATGTTCATCATGCCGGAAATTTCGTTGTAAGAAAATCCCTCCACGTGTTTTAAGAACAATGGGATGCGAAGTTTTCCCGGTATTTTATAAAGGGCGGTCATGAGATCAATTCGGCAATGCTCCGGGTTGTGGGGCAAGCCAGGCTTAATTTCAGGATTCGGGTGGTGCACCTCGCGCCGCCTGGCCCGACTTCGCAGTCGGTTCTTGCCCAGATTGGCGCAGATGGTGAAAAGCCAGTTCCTGAAACTGCGCTTTGGGTCGTAGCTGGCCAGTTTACAATAGGCCTGAATAAAGGTTTCCTGCGCAAGATCTTCCGCCTCGTATCGATCCCTCAAACGTGTCAACGACATGAAATAAATCCGGTGTTGGTATTTTTCCACGATCTCTGCAAACGCATCCTTCTGCCCATTCATGCATTTTTCTACCAATACTGTGTCGGTTGGATGCATTTTGCCTTTCTTCCTATTACACCGCTCGAGCCGTTTTCGTCACATGACAGCCGTAATTTTTATTTCGCACAAAACAAAATGATTTTTAAATTCCGGTTCTTGTATCATTTTTTCCGAAAAATCATTTGCGATATGTTAACGTCTTCGCCCGCCACCCCTTCGCCCCCTGCCCATCCCTTTTCCTCTTCCCATGCCTTTTCCCCTGTTTGGTCTTTGTGTCCCCGGCGGATCAAACCGTTCCGGCCTGTTTCCCATGGTTTCGTTTGAAGGCCCTTGCGCTTCGCTCACCACATCAAGGACTTTTGAAAGATAATTCCATAAGGTCGAAAAGAAATTGGTTTTGGATTTGCCATCAACATGGGGAGGACGTGCTTCTGTTTCTGTTTGTGCTTTGGAAGCAGAGGGTGGGGTTTTTGTCATTGGCCGTTCGGGAGGTTCTTTTTGAACATTGGGGTGGGTTTTCCGTTGGGAGGCTAAAAAAGATGTGAGTTCCTCATAGGCAAGGTTGATGTCTTTAAGTTTTTCTTCTGCCTTTTTCTTCAGCCTGGGATTATCGGGAACCCGGTCAGGGTGCCAGATATTCACCAGATCTTTATAGGCCTGCCGTACATCCTCAATGGAAGCCTCCGGTGAGACATCAAGGGCTTCAAAACATTGCTGTATTTCCATTTGAAATTTTCCTCATTCGTTGGGAATAATATAATCTGTCAACAACTTTCGGACACTGATTGAAAAAATTTATGAGTAACTTTTGTAGGACGCCTCGGCTGTGAATTTCACGAACTCTTCAGTTTTCTCTGTGCTTCTGGCGATCACCTGCCAGGGTTCCAACCTTGCGATTTCGGTCTGCAGGTCTTTGGCTGTTTTGCTGCTGCACCCCAGGATGTCTTGAACTGATCCGGATGATACGCCCTCACATTGAAAGATAAATGCAAATTCAAGAAGTTCCTGGAAATTGAAAAATTTTTGTTGATAATCGTTTGGGGATTGGCTGGCAAAGAACACCACAATACCCTTGGAACGACCTTCCCTGATGATCCGCTGCAAAAACATATTTTTCTGACTCAGGTAGTTATGGGCCTCGTCAATGACAAGGATGGTTCGTATGGTGTGGCGACCTTCTCTGACCGGGCTGTCGGGCAAAAGCGACATTTCCTTATAGAGCCGTTCTATGACCAGATAAGCGACGAGTTCTTTTAGAACGGGCATGGCATGCACATCGATCAGTATGGTCCGGCTGGAAAGCCGGTCGATGGGCGGGATATCGCTCCCGTGTCGCCAAAAAAGATCGAAATCCGCCAGGTCCCGCAGCATCTCAATGAGGCTGTCGTCGTTTTTTTTGTCCGACTCATCCATGGCGGCCACCATTTGGTATACATCATGGAAATCCGGATAGGGCGCCTCGGTATCAGCCCGTTTCGCATAAGCGGCTCTAATGGCCTCGGTCAACGCGCCTTTTTGTACCACCCCCAGCTTGCTGTTGATGGACAGACTTTGTTCCCCCTTGAAGTAACCGGAAGGAGTGAACCTTCGCTACCTCCAGGAAACGTTCATTATCGACCACATCGCCTTTGTAATCAAAATAGATGAAATGGGTTTGGTATTTCTTCCTATCCGTAGCAGTTGTAAAGAATTTCTTTACAACTGAATTTTCAAGAAGTTCATGTTCAAAGAAAACATTTTTTAGATGTTGCCCAATATTTTGTTTGGTCGTTTGAAACAGATCCGCCATCAGTTTTTGGGTCAGCCAGACGGTTTCGCCCTCAAGGCGTACGTCGATCTTGATCCGTCCGTCTTCCGCTTTATAAACGAGGAATTGGCGCTGACACTGATTTTCAGAGCCTTGTTCATTGCCGTACCGCCTCCTCGATGTATGTTGCTCGACACGGGTTTTGGCTTGCTCCAATAGACGCTTGGATTCCTGCTTTTTCTCCAAGCTTTTATGCACCAAATCACCGATGACTATTTGCTTTGGTGATTTCAGAAGTGGGACGATAAAATAATAGATCATACGCTAAAAATCCCCACTGTCAAACGTATTTTTCCCGAAATCATTACGATCTTCTTTGGTGATTGTCGATGAGGTGGGTTATACGCCCATTGACCGTGAAGAATGTAATCTACTCTTTCGGTTCATCGCTATCAGGTACGAAAAAGCAAGTACGATAATCACTTCGAACAAAGCTTTTTCTGATTGGGCTGAACTGTTCCACGACCCCGTAATCGGTTCTGCATTTTTGGATCGTCTGCTACACCATAGCGTGGTGATCAATATCAGAGGAAACAGCTGTCATTTGAAAGGAAAACTCGCTGTAAAGGAGGTGAAAGATATTCATAAAGTGAATGGGTGTGGCTCAATTTTAACGACCGAAAATGGCTCACTTTTAAACGACCCTTGACACCGTTCGCATTGGCGAGCTTATAGTATGAAATGTAACGGTTTAGAGACGAACGAAGATGGTAAAACCGCTATTGAGCAGAATATGCAATTAAAACAATGCTTTACGAATAGCAAGTACTACCTTGAAAGGGCTGCTCCTTGACGGCAATTGCATCGAAAAAACAGAGCACCGCATCAAAGAACTGAGATCCATTGCGGCAGGGCCTCTACCCGGAAAATCTCTGGTAGTTTATGATCCTGTGTTGCGTCTTCCCGTTGAAGTATTTCCATGTGAAGATGGACATGCTCAAGAACGGTCTTTGTTAAAAAAGGTTTTGTTGACCATAAAACCAGATGATGTCTGGATTGCCGACCGAAATTTCTGTACCGTTGAATTCACCTGCGGAATCGATTCCCGGGGAGCATTTTTTGTCATTCGAGAGCACAAAAAGTATCCCTCCAAAATTCTCGAAAAACAGAAATATATTGGAAAAGTCGAAACCGGTAAAGTATATGAGCAATTGATATCCGTTATGGATGAGTTTGGGCAGGAGCATATATTCAGACGCATTCGCGTGGCCCTCAACAAAAAGACCCGTAATGGCGACACGGATATTTACATCATCTCCAATTTGTCAAAGAGCGTAGCAAACGCTAAGAAGATTGCCGAACTATATCGGGACCGTTGGACCATTGAAACCGCTTTTCAGTATCTTGAAGATCACTATAATTCAGAAATAAATGCCTTGGGCTATCCGCGCGCTGCTCTGTTTTCTTTTTGCGTCTCTCTTGTGTCCTACATCATTGTATCTGTGATGAGGTTTGCTCTTGGCAGTGTATATGGAGTCGATGTGATTGAGAAGCAAGTATCCGGTTATTATATCGCCAACGAAATATCAGCAACATATCGCGGAATGATGATCGCAATCGATGACGCTCACTGGGTTGTGTTTCGTCATATGCCATCAGCTAAGCTATCAAAAATACTTAAAGAACTTGCGGGGAATATAAGGCTTTCAGCTTTTCAAAAACATCCCCGAGGACCAAAAAAGCCGCAACCGAAACGGAAAAGCTGCAAGAACACTCCACATGTTTCCACGGCCAAAATCCTCGCCAAGAGAAGCAGGTGAAAATACTACCTTGAAAGGGCTGCCGTCAAGGAGTAATATCCGCAATCCCGGTAACGGGGAAGGTACTGTCCCTCCAAGTGCTTTAATAATCGGCTCTACCTGCTCTGCGGCATAGCGCACTAAATCCGCTGATATATTGGGTTCGATGCCATTGAGCTTGTTGTAAACCGATGTGATTGAAACGCTGATGTCTTCTTTTTTGGCTTGATAGGCTGCAGGTACAGAAGGATGACTGCCGCGAACAACCTGACTCATGATATCAAACACCGTTGAGAATAAAAGCTCTCTGGTGTATTGTTGATCGGCAGCCGTCTCGAACCACCTGTCCAATTGCTGGGGATCAAGAACTCGTTCCATCGTTCCACGGGCCATCACAGAAATTGGGCTCTTTTTAACGAACTGATCGAAAACAGGATTAAGCATGACATAGCCTCCAGATACATTTTTTCTCTCTTAATATATTTGAAGGTGAACAACATGTTCAGCTCAAAGTTGCTCTACGCTCATCCTAATCTAAAAACGGCAAGTGTCACCTTGAAAGGGCTGCCCTTTCCTCTAAGCAGTATCCTGCTTTTTTTTCTCATGTTCATAATTTCCCCTCTTTCACTTCCCAATGGCCATTTTCACGATAACCAACACGAATGAGATGACAGGATTCCTTGATCTATGCAATTTGTCTTTCAAAGGCGCGGATTGAGAGATCAAGCACGGCGGCGAATTCCGGAATCGTCGTGGAAGGCGCCGACGACAACGGCCAAGGTTCTCGACGAGGTTCGCTTCCAATTATTTTTCCCCCTCAACCACACGCGGGTTTGAAAGACGTAATAAAGAAAATATTATTTTAATTATTATTTTTAAATAGATTGAGATATCATTATTATCCCCATATAAAACATATTCTGACATAAAAGACGTAATAAAGAAAATATTATTTTCATTATTGTCGTAAAAAGAGATTGACATATCTATTTTACTGGTGATAAAAGACGATTGTTTTCAATTGTAAATCGAATTCGGTCGTTTCACTGTATGGTCAGAATCCGGGAGAACTCCAGTATTCCTCAACAACAAAGTAGCATCCCTCGATATGATAGATTGCCAGCTATTGGGTTAAGGGAAACGTACAACATGAAATGAGAGCCTGAAATTCAAAGGCCCGACCAACTTCATAAAACCTGATTGCCGTGTTGTCATTTGGAGGACTTTGTTGATGTCGCGGTGATTGTCATAGCACTCCTGGAAAAGCTCGACGAGTTTTTCCCGTGGAGGGTATGGCATGGACTTTATCAGACCGTACAGCTTTTTTTCTCGAAATCGCAACGGGGCATGGGTTTTCCTTTGAGAATATCGATGGTTGATACCTTGTCAGGAATGGTTGGGACTTTTTGTAAAATCTTTCGTTCCGTTAACAAATAACAGACAGGCTTTTGATAACCCGAACAAATTTGACAGAAAACATACTAACCCCCATGCCCTGATGGGCACAACAAAACATGAAAATGAGATGGTGCTTAGCATTCATTTTCATATAAACACCAAGCACGGAGGACTTTTCTAAGGTTCAAGGTTATTTGCTCAAAACGCAGGTTCTGACGGTTCACCCAAAACATTTGCAGTTAAAGGAAAGGAGAAAAGATGGGGAAAAAACTTTTTGCGATGATGGCGGTTTTCATCTGGATCATGGCGACATCACTTGGAGTTGCTTATGCTGGGGAAAAGGTATTTAAGATAGGATTGATGGGGCCCATGTCGGGTCCCGGCGCGGCTTGGGGCATTAATATGCAACGGGGTGTCTCCATGGCTATCGATGATATCAACAAGGCTGGGGGCATGAAAGTTGGAAACGACGTCTATCGAATGGATTTCGCTGCCGGGGATACCAAGTACACCGGCTCCGTGGCCGTCTCGGAAGCAGCGCGGCTCGTATTCGAGCAAGGCCTCAAGCATGTCATCGGCCCTATCGGCTCTAGCCCGACGATCGCCTTTTCGCCCATGTTGAACGAAAATAAGGTTCTGCTTCTTCATAATTCATACACACCCAAAGCGCTCGGCACACAGTTTCCTTATAATTTTCGAGCACTTTGTTCCACATCCCATGAAATCGCGCCGGTTCTCTGGGCATATGTAAAGGAGAAATACGGTGTCAAGACAGTGGTGGTCTTGGGGCAGAATGATGCCACGGGTTTGGCGGAAACCGACGATGATATCGCGGCCTGCAAGGCGTTGGGCATCAAGGTCCTCAAGAGGCAGCTCTTCGATCTGGCCACCACCGATTTTATGCCACTGATGACAAAGGTGGTTTCCATGAAGCCTGATGCCGTGGAGGTCGGTTCCGCCGCTACAGGTTTTGTGGCCCAGATGATCAAGGCCCTGCATGAATTGGATTACAAGGGCATCATGGTAAGTAATACGTTGAGCGGAGAGGCGAGCATTATGGTGCCCATCATCGGCAAGGCGGCATGCGAGGGATTGGTTTCGCAGAATATCGATTTTGCATCGGAAGATGCCACTCCCTGGATGCGAGAATTCCACAAAAGGTATGTGGATAAATATGGAAAACCCTTTGGAGCGGCCGCGGCCTGGGTCTACTTTCCCGTGATCTGGCTCAAGGATGCAGTAGAGGCCACGGGCAGTTTTGACACCGATGTCCTTAAGAAGTATTTTGAAACGCCAAACAAAAAATTCGACCATTATTTCGGTCCGTCCCAGTTCGGCGGCAAAGCCTACTATGGAGTGAACCACCAATTCAAGGTGCCCGTACCCGTTACCGAGATAAGGGACGGAAAAAATGTGCTGGTTCAGGCACCAAAGGTCCCTCCGCTGGAGTTGGAATAGTCTGCTCATAACCCGGGCTGTGTACCTTTTCTGCGGCTTTTGTTCTAGGGGAAGGGAATCAGTCTTGGCATGGCCAAAACGGAATGAAAGGATGTGGCTATTTCGGTTTGACAACCTCTTGATCGGGTCGGAATAGCCACTCCGTGGCAGGTTCCATACGACGGCAGGTACGATTTTAGCAGGAAACTGCCAGGGTAGGTATAGAGATGGAGATTTCATTATTTTATCAGAGTTTGGTCAATGGCATCGTCCTCAGCATGGGAGTGATTCTTGTTGCCTTAGGTCTCAATCTGGTGTTCGGAATCATGAAGATTGTTAACTTGGCCCATGGCGAGCTTTACATGCTGGGCGCTTACCTGCTGTGGTGGTTTGCAGTTAAGAGCCATCTCAGCTATTTTCCGGGATTTTTCCTAGCTGTGGTCTCCATAGCCTTTCTTGGGATTGTGCTGGAGAAGGCCTTTTTCAAGTCCATCAAGGGCCAGGTATTGCCCGGTTTCCTGATTTCCATCGGGTTGATTCTGTCACTGCAATCCTTGGCCATCATCATATTTGGTGAGCAACCCAAGGGAGTGCCTGCCCCTGAGATGCTGCAGGGCGTTTTGCGTGGATACGGTGTTGTCATCTCAATGGAAAGGGTCGCCGTTGTCGTCATCAGCTTGCTGTGCGTGGTTGTCATGTTCCAATTCATTCATCGCTCAAAGATAGGGAAGGCGATGCAGGCGGTTGCGCAAGACCAGGATGCCGCAGCGCTCCAGGGGATCAGTATCAACAGGATTTCCTCCATTGCCATGGCTCTCGGTGCGGCCATGGCGGCGGTAGCTGGCTGTTTGATGGGGACCATCAGCCCGATCAGTTCAACAATGGGTGCGCCGCAGCTTCTTGAAGCGCTCGTGGTTATCACACTGGGCGGGATCGGAAGCATTCCGGGGACCATTGTTGGAGGTCTCATCATAGGGATGACAAGGGGATTTGTCAGTACCTATGCCAGCAATACCTATGCCAGCATTACCGTGTATCTATTGCTCTTTATATTGCTTACTTTCAAGCCTTCCGGGCTATTTAGCCGTGAGTGAGTGAGAGGGATGAAATGAAGATAAATCGGAAATCCATTATCACTTTAGTAATCCTTGTTGGCTTGATTTTTGCCCCTCAGTTGATCAGGAGTATACATTGGACGCGAGTCCTTATTGAAATCTTTTTGTGGACGACCCTCTCCCTTGGATTTCGTCTAATCTTGACTTCAGGCCTTGTGAGTTTGGCCCAGGTTTCCTTCATGGGCTTGGGCGCATATACCGTGGCGATCCTGACAACAAAATTCGGTGTCAATTACTGGATCTGCCTGCCGCTGGCAGGGGTTGTCTCCGCGTTTTTTGCCCTGATCATCGGTGTCATCTCCCTGAGGTCAAGGGACATCTATTTCGCTATCGCTACATTTGCGATTGCCGAGGTCATCCGGTTGACGTGGATTGAATGGAGAACCCTCTTTGGGGGTGTGGGAGGAATCGCATCCATCCCATCCCCGAATCCTATCTTTGGCCTGAAATTCGGCAGCACCCTATCGTTCTACTATTTATCCCTATGTATTGTTATTCTTACAATAATCGTCATGCACCGGCTTGAAGTGAGTTCATTTGGTAGGATTCTGCTTACGTTCGAAGAAGAAGAAGATTTGGCCCTGAGTGTAGGGATCAATCCATTTAAGTTAAAGACCATCGCCTTTGTTATCGGCAGTTTCTTCGCGGGCCTTGCAGGAGCTGGCTTTGCCCCTTTTTACCATTACATTGGACCACAGGATTTCAGTATTCATCAAACATTCTTTGTCCTGGTATTTGTTATCACGGGAGGTGCCGGAACCATTTATGGGACCATGATCGGGGTGTTTACAGTGACCGTCCTGCTGAAATTGCTCCACCATTTGCCGGGATTCAATCCGGTTTGGGAGCCATTGTTTTTGGGTTGTATCCTTTTAATTGTTATGAAGTTCGTCCCGGGAGGGCTTATCAGTCTGCCGGAAAGAATTTCTTCACTGTTAAAGTACAATTCACAAGAACAAACGCCAACGGCGGGAGAAGACGAAAATGTCGTTGCTTGAACTTAAAGAACTAAGCAAGGAATTTGGGGGATTAAAGGCTTTACAAAGAGTCTCCCTGGCTATTGACAAGGGGGAAGTCATAGGCCTTGTGGGTCCGAACGGTGCAGGGAAGACCACTCTATTCAATGTGCTTTCCGGGTTTTACAGGCCCTCTGGAGGGAGCATTATCTTCAAGGGAGAGGACGTGAGCCATCTGAAACCCTATCAACTGGTTAAAAAGGGGTTAACCAAGACCTTTCAAGCGACGAGCCTATTTCATGAGTTCTCGGTGGCGCAAAACATCGCATTTGGGTGTCAAATCCGAGGCGATCTAGGATTTTTTGAGGAGGTCCTGGGTTTTTTCTCAGCAAAGGAAAAAAAGCGTCAAATCGATCAAAAGGTAGAAAAGATTCTGGATCTCATGGACCTTTTCTCCGTGAAGGATGAATTGGCCAGGAACCTCCCTCACGGATATCAAAGAAGCCTCGGGGTCGCGGTCGCCCTCGCAACGGACCCGGAGCTCCTATTGCTGGACGAACCCTTCAGTGGGATGAATGCACAAGAGACCTCCGCCATGATGGAGCAAATTCGGGAGATACACAAAGAAAAGACGCTCACCGTCCTCTTGGTTGAACATGACATGAGGGCGGTCATGGAGCTCTGTGAGCGCATTATCGTGCTCAATTTCGGCGTCAAAATAGCCGAGGGAGAGCCTGAAAAGATCCAAAAAAATCCCTCTGTAATTGAAGCATATCTGGGGGCGTATGAAGATGTTGCTTGATATCAGAGATTTACATGTCAATTACGGAAAGGTTGCCGCGGTTAAAGAAATCTCCATGGAGATTGACCAGAAAGAGATTGTCACGCTCATAGGCCCGAATGGGGCTGGGAAAACCACCCTGATGCGGACCATATCCGGATTAAAGAAGGCCATGAAGGGCGTAATCCTTTTTAAAGGAGAGAGAATAGACAACAAGACCCCACAGAAAATTCTCAAAATGGGCATCGCCCACGTGCCCGAGGGAAGACGGGTTTTTCCATTTATCTCTGTTTCCGACAATCTCGATTTAGGGGCCTATACGCGAAAGGATCGTACGGAAATCAAAAAGGATCTCGATACGATCTTTTACCATTTTCCCATCTTGAAGGCCCGGCTGGGACAACGAGCTGGCAGCCTCAGCGGCGGTGAGCAGCAGATGCTGGCCATCGGCCGGGCGCTTATGTCCAAGCCCGTTCTGTTGCTGTTGGATGAGCCCTCTCTGGGGCTGGCCCCCAAAATGGTCTCCGAGGTAGGAAGGATTATCCAGGAAATTAATAAGCTTGGGGTAGCAATTATTCTGGTGGAACAAAATGCAACCATGGCTCTCAGAGTCTCACAGAGGGGTTACGTAATCACAACGGGAAGCATTGTTCTAAGCAGTGATCGGGAAGGACTGATTGAAAACGAAGATGTCAAAAAGGCATATCTGGGCATTTAGAGGAACGCTGCATATGCTTTTTTGCCTGATTTTCAAGCCCGAATGGGGGGCATAGAATATTGGGATTAATGCTATCGGGACCCAAATTCACGCCAAAGGAGTGTAAGAGAAATTGAGAACAACGAAGAAGTCAAATCGAGACATCTGTCGGTTTGATCACGCGTCGATATGAGGCGGGTGCGGATAGAGGAGGAGCGTCAAGTCCAATGTGAGACGCTGAACCAAATTACATGAGAAGGAGGATGTTTTGTTATGGGCACAGAAATTCTTGAGCAAATCAGAAAATCCCTCATTGAAGGGAACCGAAAGGAAGTTGATCGCCTGACGAAGCAGGCGATACAAGATGGCATATCCGCCGTTATGATTCTTGAAGAAGGCCTGATTCCGGGGATTAGGGTGGTTGGGCAGCGTTTCAGTGAAGGGGAATACTTTCTTCCCGAGCTATTGGTTTCAGGGAAGGCGATGCGGTCTGCGGTTGAGCAACTTGAACCTTTGCTGGGTACAGGCAGTGGATCTCACGCTGGAAAATTCCTCATTGGAACTGTAAAGGGTGATATTCACGATATTGGAAAGAACATTGTCGCGATGATGCTTAAAGGCAACCGATGGGAAGTGACCGACTTGGGGGTGGACGTTTCACCTGAAAAGGTATGCGATGCCATCAGGGGCGGGGATTATGATATTTTCGGTATGTCCACCTTGCTTACTCTCACAATGCCGGCGGCCCATGAGACCATCGAGGCGATCAAGAAGGCCGGATTGAGAGACAAGATAAAAATCATGATTGGCGGGGCGCCGATTACTCAGGAATTTGCCGACAAGATCGGTGCGGATGAATACGCCCAGGACGTCTGGGAGGCGGTGGAAAAAGCGCAGCGATTAGTGGCAGGTGCTTAACTGAAAAAAGGAGGTAAGCAAAATGAGCATGACAGGGACAGAGAGGATACTCAAGGCCCTAAAACGGGAGGAGCCCGACAGGGTGCCTACAATGGAGTTGCTGATCGACCCGAAGGTACGAGAGGCGATTTTGCCGGGTGCTTCCTATGAAGAATTTATTGAGAATATGGACTTGGACGGACATGTGCTTTTTGATAAGGTGTATTCTTGGACATATGAAACCGTGGACGAGGCGAAGGGGATCGTTAAGGACCAATGGGGTGCGCTCACTCAGTTTGGAACGGAGCTCCTGGGGCACCCCATAGAACGGGCGATCAAAGAAGAGAAGGATTTGGATCGATATATTCCGCCCGATCCCGACGATGAGTCCCGCTATGAGCCCTTGAAGCATTGGATCAAGCGATTTAAAGGCGAGCGAGCAATTTTTGCCCACGCTACCGACGTTTTTGACATCGCAAGGGAGAGTTTCCTGGGGGACGTGCTCTACTATGAGGCAATGGTGGAAAACCCGGAACTGATTGATCGGGTAAATCAAATCGCGTTGGAATACAACCTTAAATCAATTAAAAACCAGATCGAATTGGGGGCGGATGCGTTGTCGGTTACAGGCGATTTTGCCATGACCAAGGGTCCCATGGTGTCTCCAAAGCACACCGCCCGATTCCTGACCCCGGCCACACAGAAGCAGGTGGAATTGGGCCACGAACTCGGCGTCCCGGTTTTCAAACATACCGATGGAAATCTCTGGAAGATCATTCAATTGCTCGTGGATACGGGCATTGATGGTTTGCATCCCATTGATCCAATGGCGGACATGGATCTTGCTGATGTCGGAGCAAAATACCCTGATCTTTGTCTGATGGGGAATGTCAACTGTGGGGCTACATTAAGTTGGAAGTCGGAAGAAGAGGTACGCCAGGAAGTCAAGGAATGTATCAAGAAGGCAGGCTATGGCGGTGGTTATATCTGCATGTCGAGCAACTCCATTCATTCGGGCGTAAAACCGGAGAATTATGTCGCCATGCTAAAGGCCATTCGGGAATTCGGAAAATACCCCCTTGAGGTGTAGCAAAATCGTATACGCGGGCAATAGGTTTTTTTGGACACCCCGCCTATGGGCGGGGTGTTTCATAATGAGCTCAGAATTCACTCGTGAACATTGATCGGCAGATTTTCATGACTGAGTATATTTTTCTTTGCTGGCTCTGGCCTGCACGTTAACAGGACAAGTTTGGATTGTTCTACGTTCAAGTGGTATCTGCCCGTATTCCTGGCAAACCGAAAATTGAAGCCACCTCAGTTGCGGGATAAACAGACGGGGTTAAGGAGAAAAACATGTATATTGTTGGTGAATTGATTAACGCATCCCGCAAGAAAATCGCCACGGCAATTGGAGACGGGGACAGTACGTACATCAAAAAAATCGTCACGGATCAAGACAAAGCTGGAGCGGACTTCATAGATGTAAACGCGGGTATTTTCGGCGCTCAAGAGGCGAGTTACCTTCAGTGGCTAGTTGGGAACGTCCAGGCAGTTACTGAAAAGCCTTGCTGTATTGACAGTCCCGATCCGAAAGCCATCGAAGCGGCCTTGGCAGTGCATCAAGGTCCCACGCCCATGGTCAATTCCATTTCTTTGGAGAAATATCGTTGGAACAACCTTCTGTCAGTCCTGACCGGGACCGATTTGCGAGTCGTCGCTCTGTGTATTTCCGATGACGGAATGCCCGAAACGGCAGATGAACGGCTAAAGATTGCCGACAAGTTGATCAACGGTTTGGTACAAAATGGAATTCGGATAGAGAATATTTTTGTTGATCCATTAGTGCAGCCGTTGGCGACGGATTCCACATATGGTATGGAATTCATCAATGCGATAGAGCGCATCACGGCGGAGTTTCCGGGCATTCACACTGTCTGTGGTTTATCCAACATTTCCTACGGGCTTCCGGAGCGAAAATTTCTAAATCAAACCTTGGTAGTTATGGCGATCACCAAAGGTTTGGATGGTGCGATCATAGATCCTTTAGACGAACGCATGATGGGTGCCATCAAGGTAGCTGAGGCACTATGCGGCAGGGACGAATACTGCATGGATTATATAAAGGCTTTTCGAGCGGGCCTGTTCAAGTTTTGAATGGAAGGTGAACCAGTAAAGAGATGCTCGTCTAAAATTTTCTTGTCTTCGTGATTTTCTGAGGGAATAGAAAACTTTGTTTCCTGAGGATCGCGTTCTCCCTGGGGCCCTCTTCCGGGGGTTACTCCACTATAATGCTGACATCCCACATGCTCTCCTCGAAAGCCCTGAGAAAATCCATTTAAGAGCATCTTCCAAATATTTTGGATATGCAATCAATTGATTTGAAAGAAATTAGCAAATGGCGATAATATTGTTGCCACCGAGGTTCCTTAAGTGCATACTTATATCCAAGGATTGAAGATGAGGAGCGTATAATTTGGACCAGTCAGCTGAAATTAAAACAAGTGGGAAAAAATTTGTTCCTGAAAAAATCAAGAACAGACTCTATCCGGTGGTTCTTGATCGTTTCTCTAAGCATGATTTCCATCAAGTAAACCTGAAGGAAGTAAGCGAGAGTTCTGGAGTGAGCACAGCCACAATCTACAAGTATTTCGACTCGAAAGAGAACCTAGTCTTTGCAGTTTTGGAAGAACATATGGAATTCATGGTGAATCAAATGAAAATTCATATCCAAGGAATTGAATCAACAAGAGAAAAATGGAGAAAACTATTTTGGGTCATCTTGAATCATTACGACACCACGCCTGGCCTCGCGGTTACCTTTTTCATCACTGTTCCTACAAAAACTTGGATGGAGGAACCAGATTGGCCCAGGTTTGATATACAAGAGATCAGCCGTCCGATCATCAGCGAAGGGAAAGAAAAGGGGGATCTTGATCTGTCATTAAGGGAATCTCAGATTTTAGCTCAATTTTTCATGCATTTGAGAAGAGCAGTGCAGGTTTGGTATTATCATCGGATGCAATGGAATCTGGCTGATTCTATCGATCGATTCTTTCCTGTTTTCTGGAAGACCGTCTCTTCGTGATATTTTGCCACTTGACTATAGGGGCACAAACCGATTGTATCCCCAGAGAATTCATGCCGCCAGAAATAGTTGAGTCCATCTGAAGCACTCCATGCCAAAAGGGATTTTTTAACAACATTTTGGAAATTGTCAATATACCTGTCCGTGGTGTTCGGCGCTGAATGTCCGAGCAGGTTTTGAATGGTCGGAATGGATTTCTTGTATTTGTCGGCCAGCAAGGATACGAACATTTTTGTTCATCCGGAAGTTGCGTGTTTTTTAGATTTCGAATAGCTCTGAAGAGAGGATTCAGTTTCAGCTTTGGCCTGCTCCCTCTCTTGCTTTTTTTCGTCATTCCGGCGGTTCCCAGATCGGAGTTCGGGACAGGCACCGGAATCCAGTCATACGATGTTATGGTATAAATCCTGCCAGTTAGGATTATCACTTTCAATCAATTAGAGCTTCCATGCTCGTTTCCAACCCTTTATTCTCTTCTCCCTCAAGATTGCAGATTCCATGCTCTCGTGAAGCTCATACCAAACCAGCCTGTGGAAGGAGTAACGCTTGAAGCCTTCCACCATATCGTTCTTATGTCCCCCCGCTTCACGATTTTTGAGGTCACACCTGTGTACAAGGTACCGTTCCTCTTGCTCGCCAAGATGTATACAGCAGTCTGCTTATCCACAGGTTATCACTTCTTGTCAGGGCCGTTTTGAACATGTAGTGGAGGCATCGGCATAAAGACGTAAGATCTTCTTCTTTGGTTTTTCTTCCATATCAAATCATTTTAAACCTTTTTCTTCAGTTTTCTTCGCTTCAACAAAATATGTTCTTCCGTATCCTATTCAAATCCCATGGGGGGCTTGTTAAAGTAGAGTTCACGATGGAAGATCGTGGGCACTAATTCATCGTACAACATCATACGATCACCCGCAATATGATTCCTCGAAGGCTGGCGTTACAAAATTGTTATCCTGATGATTTGGAGAAAAGAAGATCTATTCAACCTGCGGCATGGCATTTTCAATGATCAGGTCAGAAAGCGCCGGCCTGCTGAAATTCCTGGAAACCCTGTCGAAGATGTATCTGTAGGCGTTGACACCCAGCTTTTTTGCTGTTTGGGTGATCGTCAGAAAGGAGTCCTTAGCTGTTGTTCCCGCATCGGATTTTGTTTGCAGACTGACATCCTGCCTGCGTTTTTCCACCCTTGCGCCTAATTCTGAGTCGTTGTTATGCAATGGCAGCCAGGGATATTTCAGAACCTTCAAGAGTTCTTCCTTTTTATTCCGAGTCTTTTCTACACGATCGTTTAATGCCTCATAAATTGTTTTGGTGGAAAAAAGACTGTCAAATTCACAAGACAACTGTGCCGCTTTTCCAGTTCCTGGTTTATCTTTGTATTTCAAAAGATTCCCATAGAAATTCCAAAAGCGAGTCTTGAAATCTTTGAGTGCGTCAACATTGCAGGGAACGATTGGATCTAAACGGTTGTAGTGACGTCCATCATGAATCCAACAAAGGGCCAGTTCCGCCGTAAGTTTTTTAAACTGAGGAGCATCATCGGCCAACAAAATGTCCACAACTGGAACTTCTGTTTGTCGATGATAGGCGGCTATTGCAGCGGATTCCATAATTCTGGTTTTGGTGTTTCCCCCTTTTTTATCATCCGGAAAAATCTTTTCCAGCAACACTTGCATTTCCGCTTCCGAGATTTCTTTGTCTTCGGTCAAATTCAAAAGCTGATCGGTCACTTTATTTGAAACCTTAAAGTCCGACATCAAACAAAAAGCCTCCAAATCAAAGCGGTATGTCCTTTCTCTGCCGCACAGTAACAAATCAAGTATTGTCAAACGATCTTTGCGAGGAACTGTGAAAAAGGCCGTATAGTATGGGTTGCAAAAAATTTGCGAATACTGGTTCTTGCCGTTGACCCTTACCGTGGTATCGTCAATTTGATGGAAGGAAGTAACATCCAAAGCGGTACGGAAAATATCCTTTTTCTCCTGGTTGAACCCGGTTTCATCATTGGTAAGGACTCGGGAAATAGTGGATTGTGAAATGAGTATGCCGCAATTTTCCAAGAGTTCCTGGATCTTTGGCTGCGACGTGTTTGCCACGTATTTAAGCGTGCATACCAAGGATCTTACCCCAGGGCCAAATTCTCCCACAATCCCGGAGGGTAATTCACCCACATAGGTTTTCTTCTCCGAGGCTGAGTAAAAAACTTCCTTTCTGTATTCAACATTGTCTGTTTTGATCAAAATCTCCTGCACAACCACATTCTCATATCCTTTGAATTTGGCATCACCAGGCAAATTGGACTGATCGACTTTGCATACCTCAGACCGATCAATTGGGATTCTTTTCTTTTTGTTTTTGGACTTTTTCTTCTTTTTTCCTGTTCGTGCTTTTCGCTCTTTTTCGGAAGAAAAGTCTTTTCTCTTGCCACCCCCCTTGTTGCCACGGATCTTTGGTTTGCCCTGTTCCCCTTTCAACCTGTTGTTTTCATCACGCAGTCTCTGGTTTTCAACCTTCGCTTTCTCATTTTTTTTTGTCCTTTTTGCTTTTTTACTGAAACTACCAAGGAATCTGAATAGGATACGTTCTTCCCCTAAATAAGCTGTTCATCAATAGTCGGTCTCAATTGGAGGCAGACTGCTGATGAAAAGGATAGCGAAGATGAAATATCGTCATTGTAGGCGTATATTTGTGCCAGACCCTCCAAATCGGGATAGACAAAAATATTGTTCGAGATCCCCAAGCAGGAAAGCAAGCAAAGCCGCCAGTCAGAAAAAGTGGCTGAGCAAACCGGAAAACAAGGATCATTTTAAAGGTCCTTCTGGCACAAAGACGAAGAGCCAGGGACCAGAAGATATTCATGCGTTTTTTGAGTCTGTCCGGCAAATGGAGCAGCGCAGGATGAATCCGTTCCACCATATCCGTCAAATTGTGGCCCTGGCCGAGATTTACGCGCCGGAAGAGGTGACACGGGCCATTGAGGATGCTTTCCATTTTAAAGCCTTCTCATGCGATTATAATGCCAATCTTTTGGAACGGCGATCCCGTAAGGTTAAGGAACCTGGAGCGCTTCACCTGACCCGCAGCAGTGACCTCCTGGATTTAACCATCAACAAACCGGATTTGTCCATTTACGATATGGGGGGTGAAAAATGAAAAACATCACTGATCAGCTATCATACCTGAAACTTCCCTTTATCCGTGAGAATTATGAAACCATCGGTAAAACAGCGACCCGTAAACAATGGGATCATATTCAATATCTATCAGAACTCGTCGAGCAGGAATCCAACATGCGGCGTGACAGGTGTATAAAGCGCCGGATAAAGATGGCCAGGTTCCCGGTCATTAAAATCATGGATCAATTTGACTGGTCCTGGCCCAAAAAAATCAATCAGGCTCAGGTAAAAAACCTGTTCCGCCTGAAGTGCATCGAGGAAAAAAGCAATGTTGTTTTTATCGGTTCAGTCGGTGTCGGCAAAACCCATATTGCCACCGCTTTAGGCTATCAGGCCTGCCTGAAAAACAACACAGTGTTGTTTACATCGACCATTGATGCCGTCAACAATCTGATCGCAGCCCAGCATGCGGGGCAGTTGAAACAGGAGTTGAAAAAGTATCTCAAATCATCATTGCTGATTATGGATGAACGCAGGTATCTGCCTATTGACAAGAACGGTGCCGACCTGCTGTTTTAGATTATCAGCGAACGTTACGAGCGGGGGTCCATAGTGATCACCACCAACCGGGTTTTCAAAGACTGGCCGGAAATCTTCAACAATGACAGCGCCTTGACATCGGCTTTGATGGATCACCTGTTACACCATACGGAAGCGGTCGTCATTGAGGGTGACAGCTACAGAATGAGAAAAGCAACAAAGGAATAAACGCCAAAGGGACGGTCAGTCAAAAATATCTGGCCGTCCCCTTTTTTAACAAACATTTTCAAACCGGTTATCTGAGGACATTTTTACGCCGGCGCTAACACGATGAAAGACGAAAAAGAAACATGAACCTCCGGAATCAGTTCTTCTACGAGAAAGGCACGAAAGAAATCGCCTCGTTCTTTACCTTGACAAGTTTCCGAAAAGCACGTAACATCATGGTATACAAAATGACTACGCAGGGAGAATGAACAATGGGAAAAACAGCCATGACTCACGCGCGTCTGACGCCGGAGGTAAAAGATAGGGCTGAGGCGATCTTGAAGGAGTTGGGGATTTCCATTTCCACCGCCTACGAAATGTTTTACAGGCAGATTATTGCCCATAACGGCCTTCCTTTCGATGTGCAAATACCCAATGTCGAAACGGTTCAGGCCATGGGCGAAGCCCGTAAAGGGAAGGGGAAAGCCTATGATAGCGTCAAGGCCCTTTTTGAAGATTGTGGTCCCTAATGCTTCCGATTCGACCCACTTCGAGATTCAAAAAAGATCTCAAAAAAGCAATCAGACAAGGTCGTGATCTCAAAAAGCTGACTGCCGCTCTGGAAAAGCTCTCGATCCCGCAACCTTTGCCGGTAACATTTAAAGATCACAAACTAAAAGGGAAGTGGTCTGATTTTCGGGAGTGTCACATAGAACCTGACTGGCTGTTCATCTATACGATTACCGATTTTGAACTGAGGCCCACCCGTTTAGGCTCCCATACTGAATTATTTGATTGATGAGGATTTTTGGACCTGCCTGAGAAAAGAGCTTACTGAAAATCCTGTGTCTTCTTCAAAAGAAGCAGCAATCCCGGAATGGCGATGAGGGTGCAGGCGATGAAAAAGTGGTCCCATCCCATGTTTTTGGCTAAGAAACCGGTGGGGGCGGATGCCAGGACTCTGGGGATGCCCATGAGGCTGCTGAGCAGGGCATATTGGGTGGCGGTGAATTTCTTGTTGGTGATGCTGGCCATGAAGGCCACATAGGCGGTGGTGCCCATGCCGCTTGTGAGGTTTTCAAAGCCGATGACCCCTGACAGGAGCGGAACGCTGTAGCCCACCCGCGCAAGGAGAACGAAACCGGCGGTGGACAGGGCCTGTAAAATGCCGAAAATCCATAAAGACCGTTTGATTCCCAACCGAATCATGGCCACACCGCCCAAAAGACTCCCACCGATGGTGGCCCAGAACCCGAAGAGTTTCACCACGGTGCCGATCTCGGTCTTTGAAAAGCCTATGTCCAGATAAAAGGGTATGGTCATGGCGCTGGCCATGGTATCGCCGATTTTGTAAAAAAGGATAAAGGCCAGTACCCAGAGGGCCCCTGGCCGGGTGAAATATTCCACCAGGGGATTGATGACCGCTTCACGAAGCGTTGTAGGAATTCCTAACGGTTCCGGCGGTTCCGGTGTCAGCAGGGTGGTTATGACCCCGGGCAACAGACAGGCCGCCATGATGAGGTAAACAAAGGCAAATGAAACATGATCTGACATGATCAGGCCGCCCCCCGATGCCAGGAGCATGCCCACCCGGTAGCCGTTCACGTAAAGGGATGATCCCAGTCCCAGCTCTTCGTCGGCCAGGTCTTCCCGGCGGTAGGCGTCCACCACGATATCCTGGGAGGCGCTGAAAAAGGTGACCAGGAAGGCGGCAAAGGCCACCATCCAGGGGTTGTTGGCGGGATTGGTCATCCCCAGACCCACAATGGAGACCATAAGTGCTACCTGGGCTATCAGGAGCCATCCCCGCCGTCTTCCCAGAAAGGGAAGGGTGTAGCGATCCAGGAACGGGGCCCATAAAAATTTCAGGGTGTAGGGAAGGCCTACCAGGGCCATCATGCCGATGACGGCCAGGTCCACCCCCGCTTCCTTCATCCACGCCTGGAGCACCGTGATGGTCAACAGCAGCGGCAAACCGCAGGCAAATCCCATGATCAGGGCCACCAGCATGCGACGGCTGAAAATGGCGTTCATAAGGGGGCTGGATTTTTCAGTGGACATGTTTTGGGATATCACTCGGTGGTGAGGACCCGAACCGTTTCATCAATTTCATCCGGTGTAACATCATTTTTGAGGGATTCCATTCGCGTCATGACTTCTGCAAACCGAACTCCCTCGGCGGCGCTGATCCATTCCAGCTGCAGCCGTTCCGGACGAATGCCCAGCTGTGCCATTTTTTTGTGGACTTTTTTGACGCGCTTTTCGGTCCAGTGGTTGGCGTCAATGTAGTGACAATCCCCTATATGGCAGCCACTCACCAGGATCACCGGGGCACCCATTCTGAACCCGTCCCAGATGAATTTTTCATCCACACGGCCGGAACACATGGTGCGGATCAGGCGTGCGTTGGGGGGATATTGCAACCGGGAAACCCCTGCATAATCAGCGCCGGCATAGGAGCACCAGTTGCAGGCAAATACCAGGATTTTTTCATGAGGCTCGGTTTCAAGAAGCGCATGGGACTGGCTTAGGATCTGTTCATCGGTGAAATGGTTCATGATGATGGCGTCAAATTTGCATTCCGCCGCACAGGTGCCGCACCCGGCGCAGGCGGCCGTATTCACGGATGCGGGAATTTTCCGTTTCACATCCACGGTGATGGCGTTGTAAGGACAGACCTCGGCGCATTTGCCGCAGGTTTTGCATTTTTCTTCGATCACCATGCTCGTGATGGGTTCGGTGGTAATCTCCCCCTTGTGCATGATGCGAATGACCCGGGCCGCCGCGGCGGAGGCCTGGGTGACGCTTTCCTTGATGTCTTTGGGTCCTTCGGCACATCCCGCATAAAAAACGCCGCGGGTGGCGGCATCCACCGGCTGGAGTTTGGGGTGCGCCTCCAGGAAAAACCCGTCCGGTGTGAGTTGCAGGCCCAGCATTTCCTGAAGCTTGTGCGTTTTGGCGGCAGGTTTCATGCCCAGGGCGAGGACCAGCATGTCCAGGTTGTGCATTTCCAGGCTTCCGGTGGTGGTGTTCTCCACGGCGACCCGGAGCCCCTTGTTGTCATCCTCTTCCACGGTTCCGGGAAGGCCGCGAATGTATTTTACCCCCAGCCTGCGGCTTCGCGTATAGAGGTCCTCAAACCCTTTTCCGAAGGCCCGTATGTCGATATAGAAGACCTTGATCTCCATGTCCGGGTAGTGTTCCTTGAGCATGAGGGTGCTTTTGACCGTGTTCATGCAGCATGTGTTGGAACAGTAACTGCCGCCTTTTCGGGCGGATCTGGATCCCACGCACTGGATGAACCCAACGGATTCAGGCGGTTTCCGGTCAGTGGGCCGCACCAGTTCGCCTTTGGTGGGACCGCCCGCGTTGATGAGCCGTTCAAATTCAACACTGGTGAGGACATTTTCAAACCGGGAATAGGCATATTCGTCCATCTCGGTGGGATCGTACACCTCAAGCCCCGTGGCCACTACGATGGTGCCCACATTCTCGACGATTTCCTCATCGGACATGTGAAAATCAATGCACCCCTTGTCGCAGGCATCCTTACACTTGGCGCACACCACCGGGTTGTGCCCCAGACACTCATTGACATTGATCAGGTAGGCGGAGGGAACCGCCTGAGGAAAGGGGGAGTAGATGGCCCTGCGTGAAGAAAGGCCCAGGTTGAATTCATCGGGTCGTATCACCGGGCAGGCATTGGCGCAGTCACCGCATGCGGTGCACTCTTTTTCATCCACATAGCGCGCTTTTTTAAGAATGCGGACGTCAAAATTCCCCACATATCCTTTGACATCCACCACTTCGCTCATGGTGTACAGTGTGATCCTGGGATGTCGACCGACATCCATCATTTTCGGCCCCAGGATTCAGATGGAGCAATCCATGGTGGGAAAGGTTTTGTCCAGCTGGGCCATCATACCGCCGATGGTGGGGCTTTTCTCCACCAGGACCACATCATAGCCGTTGTCGCCCAGGTCCAGAGCGGCCTGAATGCCGGCTATCCCCCCACCGATAACCAGGGTGCGCTGGGTCATGGGAATGGTGTCTTCTTTTAAGGGCTCCAGCAGGCGAATGCGCGAAACCGCCATCCGCACCAGATCCATGGCTTTTTGGGTGGCCGCTTCCGGTTCCTGCATGTGTACCCAGCTGCACTGTTCGCGCAGGTTGGCCATTTCCATGAGATAGGGATTAATGTCGACCGACTGGAGCATCTGTCTGAAGGTGGGCTCGTGAAGCCGGGGTGAACAGGATGCCACCACCACCCGGTCCAGGTTATGTTCCAGGATGTCATCCTTGATCTGCTGCTGCCCGGGTTCGGAACAGGCATAGGCGATATCCTTGCTGACCGTCACGTTTTCAAGCCCTTCAGCAAAGGCCGCCACTTTTTCGCAATCCACGGTCTTGGCGATATTTAAACCGCAATGACAGACATATACTCCGATTGCGGATTGCGGATTGCGGATTGCGGATTGGTTTTCCTTAGATTCAACCATCATTTATTCTTCCTTATTCCCATTCAATGGTTTTTGCCAAAACGCTCGTAAGATCCATCATCTCCATTTTCAGTGCTTCCCCCTTAAACGGATCTTCCATGGCGCACCGAAGGTGAATCTGGCACTTGGGGCAGGCAGTGACCAGCAGATCGCTCCCCGTGTCTTTGGCCTGCCCGATGCGTTTGACCTGAAGGGCCTTGCTGAACGAATCGCAGCCGACCCAGGCACTGTTGCCGCAGCATATGGCGTTGGCCCCATGATCCCGCATTTCACTGAAACCTTTCAGGTTCAGTCGGGCAATCAGTTTCCTGGGCAGTTCCGGGCGATTTTCAAATCGGCTTAGCCGGCACGGGTCCTGAAAAGTTAATTTGCGGTTCAAAGGCTTAAAGCCCACCGCCCCCTTGTCGATTTCATTCTCCAGAAAATCGTAGATGTGGGTGACCTTGAAATTCAGATCAATCCCCTGCTCCGGATAATCGCGACAAAGGGTTCGATAACATTCGGGACAGGCGGTCACCACTTCTTCGATGCCTGCCTCATGAAGGGAATTCACGTTCAGCCGGGCCAGTTTTAAAAAGTTGGTTTTGTCCCCGGACCAGAGCAGATCGTGGCCGCAACACCGGAGGTTTTCCAGAATGGCGGGATGAATGTCGAAAAAATTGAGCAGCCGGATGCTGTCCACAAGGATATCCCGGGTGTTCAATCCGATGTGCCGAGTGAAAAACAGGTCAAAATAAGGCGCACACCCCCCGAAAAAGAGGATCTTACTCTTCTTATCGATGGTGACGTCGTCGGGCAGCCAATCCCATTGTCTGATTTGTAGATCTTCCGATGTCATGGTCCGCATGAGGGAATGAAAAAACCCCCCGTGCACCGCGTGGGTATCCAGCCTGTTTTCCAAAATCACTTCCCGCAGATCCCTGATAAACCGTGAAAAATCCACAGCTGAAGGGCATCTTTCATAACACAGGCCGCAAGTGAGGCAGGACCAGATATCATTCTGAACGGACGGGGAGGAGATCTGGCCGGAAATAGCGGCGTTGGCTGTTGCTCTCGGCGAAAAGGGTTTTCCCACGAGGGTTAGGGGACAGGCGGAAGAACATTTTCCGCAATCCTGGCAGGCAAACACATCGTGAAGGGCTGCCAGACGTCGAATTGCCTCACCGCGGTCTGCCACAGGTCTTTTAACCGGAGCCGGTACAACCGGGCTTGTGCCCATTTTCCCGATTTCAGCACAAAAGTTTTGAAGGAACCGAAGGAGCGCTTCCGATTCATCGGGCAGGAAGGTAGCCAAGCGCAGGCGTTCTTTACCCAGACCCAGCAGTTCCAAAATGCTCCGGGTATCTTCCACATGGCCCTGAGCGTTGGTGGTGCCGGTGCCGTAGCGGCACGTTCCCGGACTGCAACCGACCAGTGCTACACCGTCTGCACCCATCTCGAAACATTTGAAAAGGAGGGCCTTGCTGATTCTGCCGGTGCAGGGAATTCGCACCATTTTAATTTCCCCGGGGATCATCGCTGCTTGATCTTGGAGAACCTGGTAGGCGGAATGAGGCCCCCAGTTACACAAAAAAAGAATGATTTTGGGATCTGTCATAATACCCGCCAAATGAATTAAATCTGGGCCAGAAGCACTTCTTCCAGCACCTGCTCAAGATATTCCTGGTTTCGATAAGGGCTGTCCGCCGCATTGGTCGGGCATACGGAAATACAATTGCCGCACCCTTTGCAAAGGGCTTCATCCACCACTGCATGCCATCCGCCCACCCCGTTGGGGTTAAAGGAAACGGCCCGGTAGGGACATATCTCAATGCACCTCCCACATCCGCGACATCGTTGCTCATCTACCACCACGGTAAAGCCCTTGCTCTGTCGCGGGCCTCTGGGCATGACAGCGGCGGCCAGTACCGCAGCGGCCAATCCGCCCTTTCGTTGGGAAACCTGAATGCCGGGGGTTGATGTCAAAAAGAGGCCCGAAATGGGGGTGGTTCCTGGGTAATGAAAAGGGATGTCGTGAACCCCTTTTTTCTGCATGTCTACGGTCAGAACCGTATTGGGAAGACCTTCCTGGTGAACATAGGGCACAAGGCGACTGGCTTTTTCCCCCAGGATGATGGCGCCCACCTGCATGACCTGGGAAAAATCACCGGTTTCCACCGTAATCTGAAAATCCCCCAGGGTTCCGCCGATGGCCGCAATTCGAGAGCCTTGAAAACAATGAATATTGGGGTGATCAAGGTTCTTTGTGAGGGGCTTATTCTGCATCCCGAACAGGAACACCTCATATCCCGAGGAGGCCAGGGTCTGGGCGCTGAAAACGGCTGCTTCGGACTCACCGATGACCGCAGTGGTGAAGTTGTAGTCGCGCATGGGGGCGGGGAGGGGTCTCAGATGCCTGGCCCGGTTGATGGAACGACCGATTAATCCTTTAAAACCGTTAATGGCACCGGATGGATCATCCGGCAGGCGCCGCAACACCTCGCCCCTCAAATTACAGGTCTCCACCATGGCCCGGCTGATGCCCGTGCCGCGAAAAAGGGCAATTTTGAGTCGGCTTCGCTGGTCGGTGCAGGCGCTGCAGACAAAATCATGGGGGCAGCACACGCAGGAGGCCAGGACAACCCGAGTGAGGCCCTTTTCCCGGATGGACCGCAGAATGTCCGAAGCCCCATCAGGGACGCAAGCCGCTGTCATGACTTGAGCATGGGCGATGTCCTCTCTTTGGGCCAAATCCGCCACATGCCGGTTCATCTCATCCAACCATCCGAAGGAATCATTGCACCGGCAGACGAATACGCCGATACGGATTTCCGGAGAAAGCTCGGGATCCGGGGGGAAAAAGGAGACGCCGCGTCCTTTAGGCCTTTGGGTACCCCCTTCCAGAAGAATCATGGCATGGGCTGCCGAGGCAAATCCCCGTGCCACCATAGCATTGACATCCGGTTTTGCGGCTTTGGGCCCGTAGGCACGAATAACATCTTCACCCTTCACGGACGGAGCGGCGGAAGGATCCGAAATGATGACCACCCCCGCATGTTCTACGGTTTCCCTAGGTTGATCCTGGTGACGAATGGCACCAACGGCTTCACAGACATCCGAGCAAAGGCGGCACTCCGAGCATATGCCGCATTGAAGGCAGCGTTCAGCTTCAAAAAGAACCTGAGATTCACTTAACCCCATGGCCACTTCCGAAAAATTGTTTTTTCGCACCCCAGGCTGTTGTTCGGGCATGGTGGGTCGGGAGAGGGACGGAATGTTTTTGGGGATTTCAGGGTAATCCCTGTCTGCGGGCCGTCCGGTTTTTTCGGTGGGAATTTCTTCCTGGCTGAGGGCGCCATGTATGGATCGAGCCGCAGACCGCCCCGATGCCATAGATTGTATCACGGTGGTAGGGCCTGTTACCCCATCTCCTGCGGCATAAAGGCCTTCCACACTGGTCCTTCCCCGGTCATCCACGGTAAGGTATCCCTGCCCGTTAATTTGGATGTCTGATGCCGGGTCGAATTTTTTCAATTGATCCGTGTTTGCAAAAGGGCCCACTTGACCGATGGCCACCACGGCCTGGTCAAAGGCCATATCAAATGGGTCCGAATCGGGAATGGTGACCGGCCAGGGGATACCGTTGGCATCCGGTTCGCCGGGGCTGGTGGGGCGGCAGCGCAGCCTTTGTAGACAGCCGTTTTCCCCTTCAAAGGAAATGACACGGGCTGAGTCAACAATTTCAACGCCTTCTTCCCGGGCGCCTCGAACCTCATGGGAACTTGCGGGAATCAGATCTTCGGGAAACCAGCTCACCAGGGTCACCTGGTTTCCCCGGCGAACCAGGGTTCGTGCCAGGTCAAAGGCGGCGTTGCCATCACCGATCACCGCCACCTTTCCGGATCTTCCTTCAACAGTTTCAGAAGTGTTGAGCCTTTCTCCTTCGTTGCCATAGAGCCGGGTCAGGACCGATAGACAGCCGTCCACGCCTTCAAGCGCCTCTCCCGGAACCCCCAGTTTCCGATCCGTCCAGGCCCCAACGGTGGCCAGTACCGCTTGAAAATCCTTTTTGAGGGCGGTAAGATCCCTTTGCAAATCCACCGGATGTGAAGTTTCAAATTGAACCCCTAGTTGGCGGATATACTGCAGGTCATAATCCAGAATTTTCCGAGGCAGACGATGGGCGCCGATGCCATAGCGCAGGAGCCCCCCCGGTTCAGGTTCCTTTTCAAATACCGTTACACCGTAACCCAGCCGTGCCAGTTCCGCAGCCGCCGCCAGTCCGGCCGGCCCAGAGCCGATGATTGCCACCCGTTCATCCCTCGAAGGGGCTTTTTCAATCGTCGGTTCATGGGGTTGGGTGATTTCATAATCCGCCAGGAAACGCTTTATGTCCCGAATGGCAATTGCGTCATCCAGATCCCCCCGCCGGCAGGCGTCTTCACAAGGATGGGTACAGATTCTGCCGCAGATACCGGGAAGAACATTCTCTTCTCGAACCACCCGAAACGCTTCCTTGAACCGACCGGCTCGGGCCAAGGCCACATAGGCCTGGGCGTTAACCCCTAGGGGGCAGTTCGATTGACACGGCGGTTCTTTTCGTTTGTCGATGACGGGTCTTCCGGGAAGGGCATGGCGACCCTCAAACCGAATAGGCGTTAGTTTGTCCGGAGTGAGAACAGGACACACCGCCGCGCAACGGCCGCACAAAACACACTGTTCGGCATCCACATAGGTTTCGGGGTGCTGGATGCGAACACGAAAGCCCTGGGGTGAATGTTTGATGCCGGTCACCCGGGCCGGCAGCATGCAATGGATCTCGGTGTTTCTCAGGATGCGAAGCAGTCCGGGCCGATGGGCGAAGTTGAAAGGGGCTCCGGAGGGCAACCGCCATTTTTGGGCTGCCAGTTTTCGGTTGAGGTCCGCTTCCCGATCCACCAGGGTTACCGGAATGCCCAGTTCTCCCAGCTTATTGGCCGCAGCGATGCCGGCGGGGTTGGCACCTACAATGAGCACACTGTGCAGTCGATCTTTGGAACGTTTCATTTATCAGGCTCCCCTATTTCCAGAGGCCTTTTTTTTCCGGCCCTTGAGAACGGCCAGGCCGTAGTCATAGCCCTTGCTGAAGGCTTTAATGTTTTTTTCTTCGGTGCCTTTGGGAACCGATTCGTTTACAGCGTCCCGTGCGGCATTGATGGAAATGGCGCCGGTGACAGCCGTAAAAAAACCGAGCATGATGATATTGGCCATCATTTTTCGGCCCAGCTCCTCGGCCATGCGTGTGGCGGGGATGGCAAAATAAGGATGATCACTCTCCTTGGGTAGCACCTTGTGAGGGTTTACCAGGTCCTGGTCAATGAGCAATGTTCCGTTTTCTTTCATGTCGCCGAAGAATTTGTCGAAACCGCCCTGGCTCATACACACCAGGACATGGGGATGTCTCACGTACGGGTAATGAATGGCGCCGTTGGCAATGATTACCTGAGCACTGCACGCACCCCCCCGGGCTTCCGGGCCATAGGCCTGTACCAGGGTGCTCTCCTTATGGTCGCCGATCACTGCAGCTTTTCCCAGGATGCGACCCGCCAGAACAATTCCCTGGCCGCCGAATCCGGTAAATAAAATCTCCTGCCGTTGGGAGGGTTGGTTTTTCTCTGTCATGTCAGGCGGCCTTTTCTTCGTTAAAAAGTTCCGGAGGGCGGCACGTACTGTCGTACCGGTCGATGCAGGTGGGTCGTTCAATATCCACAAATTTCCCCAGAATGACCCCCCGATCGAAGTCGATGTCCAGTTCCGTGGGATGGGCGTCGTTTTTGATGATGGTCTTTTCCTGGTACAATCGAAGCGAATCCAACGCACTTTCTTTGTTTCGCCGTCCGAAATTAACAGGACAGGGGGAAAGCACTTCCACAAATGCAAACCCCCGGTTCAGCAGTGCATCCTTGATGGATTCCGTCATGTCACGCGTATGCAGGATGGTCCATCGGGATACATAGGTGGCTCCGGCGGCATAGGCCATGAGCGGCAGATTAAAGGGGCCGTCCGGGTTGCCGGCCGGCGTGGTGGTGGTTTTGGAGTAGAGCGGCGTGGTGGCCGCCACCTGTCCGCCGGTCATGCCGTAGTTCAGGTTGTTCACGCAGACCACGGTGATATCCACATTCCGGCGGGCGCCATGGATAAAATGGTTGCCCCCGATGGCAAAAAGATCCCCGTCTCCGCTGAAAACAACCACATTCAGTTCGGGGTTGGCCAGCTTCATGCCCGTTGCAAAGGGGATGGCCCGGCCATGGGTGGTATGATAGGAATCCAGCATCACATAGCCGGCCCCTCGGGCGGTACAGCCGATACCGGAAACCATCACGGTTTTCTTAAGATCAATGCCGCTGGCTTTCATGGCCGTGAGGCAGGACGCAAAGGCTGTGCCGATGCCGCATCCGGGACACCAGATGTGGGGAATGCGATCTGTCCTGAGGAGATCGTCCAGAGGGTGGTGTATCTGTTTCGTAGTTTGCGTCATGGAGTTACCTATTAACAGAGGTGTAAGGTTTAAGGCACTAGGTCAAGGTCCAAAATTAGACACCTTATACCTTTATACCTAAAAAGATTCTTTCAATGCCTTCAAAACACGATCAGGTGTAATAATGGTTCCCCCGGCATGACCCACCAGAACGCACGGCGCCAGACCGCGGGCGGATCGTTCAACTTCCAGATGGATCTGGCCCAGGTTGATTTCCACCGTGACAAACCCTTTAACCCGTGCCGCGAGTTCTCGAATTTTCTCTTCAGGAAAGGGCCATACAGTGATCAAACGAAGAAGACCCGCTTTGATTCCCTGCTCGCGGGCTTCATCCACGGCGGCCAAGCTGGTTCTTGCGGAAACGCCATAAGAGACGATGATTATTTCTGCATCATCAAGGCGGTAGCTTTCGGTTTGAATGATATGGTCCAGGTTGTTCCGGATTTTGCCCACGATGCGGTCCATCATGCCTTCCTGGCCTTCCACCGTCATGTCGGGATAACCCCGTTCATCGTGGGTCAGTCCCGTTATGTGGACACGGTACCCTTCACCGGCAATGGCCATGGGCGCGACACCGTTGGGGCCCGGTTCAAAGGGCTTGAAACGGTCCTTCCGACCCCTGGCCCTTGGGCGGGAGACGGTTTTGATGGCCTTGGCTTCGGGGATCACCACCCGCTCACTCAGGTGACCGATCATCTCATCGGTCATGATCAGGACCGGTACCCGGTAGGTTTCGCTCAGGTTGAACGCTTCAATGGTCTGGTAGAAAAGTTCCTGGGGCGATGAAGGGGAAAGTGCAATGATTTCGTAATGGCCGTGGGAGCCCCACCGGGCCTGCATCATGTCCCCCTGGGCGCCCTGGGTGGGGAGCCCCGTTGAAGGTCCTGCCCGCTGTACATTCACAACGACGCAGGGCGTTTCCGTGCAGATGGCCAGGCCGATATTCTCCAGCATCAGGCTCAATCCAGGTCCGGAAGTGGCGGTCATGCTTTTAACGCCTGCACAGGATGCCCCGACAATGGAGGCCATGGCTGCGATCTCATCTTCCATCTGGATAAACGTGCCGCCCACTTCAGGGAGCCGCCCGGAAATATGCTCGGCTATCTCTGTGGCGGGTGTGATGGGGTACCCTCCGAAAAAACGGCAACCGGCTGCCAACGCCCCCTCGGCACAGGCCACATCCCCGGTCATGAAATGTTCCCCGGTCAAAACTGCTGGTTTCATGTTGTCTCCATTTCGGGCACCGCCATTTGTTGGCTTGTGGTGGGGTCTTCCACCGAATAGATGGCAAATTCAGGGCATATGATTTCACAGTAATGGCAGTTCACACAACCATCGGGTTTGACCACCGCCGGCGGATGGTATCCTTTTGTATTAAACCGCGTGGAAAACTCCAACACTTGTCTGGGACAGAATTCGATGCAGAAGCCGCAGCCCTTACACCGGTCTTCCAGGATATGCACGATGCCGATGGTGGTTTGTATTTCTTCCGAATCAAGCGGAACCCGCCATAAAACCATTGGGTCATTCCTCTTATTTTACATGGGTTTGTTTATGATTTGGCTGAAAATGGACTACTATATCAGCCCGCCTGAGCATGTCAAGGTGTAATTTTTTCCGGAAGAAAGGATTTGAAGGACACCGGCGTATTTTTAGGGGGTCTAAGAAAATCCCCCCCACGATTGTTTTTGTTTCATCCGAGTGGGCTTTTGTCACACCAATTTATCCGCCGGATTACGGGACCCTCTTCGCCCATAAATTAATAATAATCCCTTTACTAACTTTTCATTATCATATAATTTTCAACCAAATTAACGGCAATTCAATCAGGAGGTTGAACGTGGCAATCAAGACGGAGCAGGAATATCGAGAGCGTATGGACAAACTCAGGCCAAAACTCTTTTTCGGTGGAAAACGGGTTGAAAATTTGAATGATCATCCGGTCAGCAGAGGGGTTGTTGATGCCACCGCCCGGGTTTATGAATTAACCGAGGATCCCCAATATGCAGGCATCATGACGGCCGAATCCCATTTGACCGGCGAACCCATCAGCCGCGCCCTGCACATTCATCAGAGCAAAGAAGATCTTTTTAAACGCCTGGAAATGGCGCGTTTGAGCAGTCAGAAACTGGGAACCTGCAACTACCGTTGCCCCGGCAATGAAATGCTCCCTTCACTGGCGGCTACCACCTGGGAGATGGACCGGGACAGAGGCACCGAATATCATCAGCGTTTTAACGCCTATATGGGTTACGCCCAGGAAAACGACCTGGTGGTGAGCGGCTCCGTGACGGACCCAAAAGGCGACCGCAGCAAACGACCCCTTGAACAGGATCCGGATTTTTATGTCCACGTGGTGGAAAAAAAGGCCGATGGCATTGTGGTCAACGGCGCCAAACAGCATGCCACGGGTGCCTATGCCGCCGACGAAACACTGGTGTTGCCCGGTATTTCGTCGAAGCCCGGCGAGGAGGATTATGCCCTGGCGTTTGTCATTCCCAACGGTAGCCCAGGCATCACCTATATCGGGCAGTACAATCCCTTCAGTGTGGAACGGGAATATGAAACCAACCCCAGGGTTTTGGGAAACCCCATTTACGGTCAGCGTGAAACCTGCCTCATTGTTTTTGATCATGTATTTGTTCCATGGGACCGGGTGTTCATGTGTGGTGAAACCGAGTATACCCAGAAATTTATTACCCGTTTCGCCAAGACCCACCGCATGAACTGCGGAGGGGCCTGCAAAGTGGGGTTTATGGATTTGATCATTGGGGCCACCAAGCTGATGGCCGAATATAATGGTTTGTCGGAAGCTTCCCATGTGGCCCAAAAAATCACCCGCATGCTCCAACTCAACGATACATCCCTGGCCTGCGCTACCGCCGCGGCCTACTTTGGGAAGGAAGAGCCCGTGGGTTCCGGTGTGTTTATGCCCGATGAAACCATGGGCAACATCGCCAAACTGAACACCAATGACGGCTTCTGGGAAGTCATGGCCCTTGCGGGCGATATTGCAGGCGGCATTCCCGCCACCATGCCCAGTGAAAAGGAACTGGAAAACCCGGAAACCATGGATTATGTGGCCAAATATCTCAAAGCGGTCGCTCCCGCCCGTGAAAGAATGCGCATTTCACGATTTCTGCAGAACTGGGTTGCAGGGCTTCACGGACTGGGCACCTACCAGGGTTCCGGCCCGAGCCAGAGCCAGTATGTGGCGCTGTACCGGATCGCGGATCTGGAGGGTAAAAAGAAAATGGCTTTGGATCTGGCAAACGCAGTCTCGTAGAACGCCGAGCGGAGGTCCTGAGAGAAAAAGAAATTTGAAAAATTGAACCCGTAATGTTATTCAAATTCTGCATTACTCAAATTTGTAAGATTCAATCGCCAACTTCCAAAATTAGAGGAAAATTATTATGACTGAAAAGGGCTTTCAAGATTATTATCCGGATGATTTTTCCCACTGCTATGGCTGCGGCAGACTTAATAAGGATGGGCTGCAACTCAAAAGTTACTGGGATGGAGATGAAACCGTATGCCGCTACCAGCCACGACCCTATCACACGGGCGGTTTCCCGGGGTTCGGGTATGGGGGATTGGTGGCGTCGTTGTTGGATTGCCACGGAACCGCTTCGGCATCGGCGGCAAAATACCGCGAAGAGGGCCGGGAAATGGGGACCGAGCCGGCCCTGCGGTTTGTAACGGCCTCCCTCAAGGTGGATTTCATTGCGCCTACGCCCATTGACGGGGTTCTGGAAGTGCGTGGAAAGATAAAGGAGATCAAGGGTCGTAAGGTGACCATTACCGAGACCCTTTCAGCCGGGGATAAAGTGGTGGCAAAAGGTGAGTTGATTGCGGTATTAATCCCCGAAAATTTTATGGATGGCAAGTAAATATCAGGAGGAATCCGCTTAATGGATATTCAAGAAATCACCAGAGCGGTGGAGCAGGAAAGCGTTGTGGTCCGCCAGGTCATGGCCAATATGGAAAAGGTAATCGTTGGCCAGCGGTATTTGATTGAACGGATGATCATCGGCCTTCTGTGCGATGGTCACCTGTTGCTGGAAGGCCTTCCGGGCCTTGCCAAGACCACGGCGGTGAAAGCGCTGGCCACCACCGTTCAAACCACCTTTCAACGCATCCAGTTCACCCCTGATCTGTTGCCCGCGGACATCCTGGGAACCCAGTTCTACCGACCGGACACGGCCACGTTTGAAATCAAGAAGGGGCCCATCTTCCACAATATTATCCTGGCAGACGAAATCAACCGGGCCCCGGCCAAGGTGCAGAGTGCGCTTCTGGAAGCCATGCAGGAACTCCAGATCACCATCGGGGAGACCACCTTCAGCCTCGAAAAACCGTTTCTGGTGCTGGCCACCCAGAACCCCATTGAACAGGAAGGGACTTATCCCCTGCCCGAGGCCCAGATCGATCGATTCATGATGAAGATCAGGGTGGACTACCCTTCGGCGGAAGAGGAACGGGAGATCATGACCCGGGTCTATGGGGGTGTGGAGGACCAGATGACCGGCGCAGTGGATTGGACCCGGATTGCGCAGGCGGGGCAGACCATGCGGACCATCCACATGGAGGACCGGATCATGGATTATGTGGTGCGGCTGGTGCGCGCCACCCGGGAGCCCGAAGCCTTCGGACTGGAACTGGCCCCCATGATCCAATACGGCGCTTCCCCACGGGCGTCCATCTGGCTGGGCATGGCGGCCCGGGCCCATGCCTTTGTGAGCGGCCGCGGTTATGTGACACCTCAGGATGTGAAAACCATGGCGCCGGATATTCTGCGGCACCGTATCATTCTGAGTTATGAAGCGGAAGCCGAAGAAAAAACCACCGACGATCTCATCGAGGTGCTGCTGGAACGGATTGAGGTGCCTTGAGATGCTCCCGGAGGCATTGCTCAAAAAAATCCAGAAATTTCATTTCACCACCAAACGCATGGCCAATGATATGTTTGCGGGCCAGTACGAAAGCGCTTTTAAAGGCCGGGGCATGGAATTTGCCGAGGTACGGGAATACCAGATAGGAGACGATATTCGCACCATCGACTGGAATGTTTCGGCCCGCTTCGGACACCCCTATGTGAAGGTTTTTCACGAAGAGCGGGAGTTGACTGTCATGCTGGTGCTGGATCTCTCCGGAAGCCATCGGTTCGGAACCCGGAAGAAATTCAAGCGGGAACTGCTGGCGGAGGTGGCCGGTATGCTGGCCTTTCTGGCCATACGCACCAACGACAAGGTGGGCGCGATCCTTTTCAGTTCAAAGGTGGAAAAATACATCCCCCCCAAAAAGGGCGCATCCCATGTGTGGCGTCTCATCAAAGAGGTCTTCACCTATCAACCCGAAGATCTGAATACCGATCTGGATGGGGTCCTGACATTTCTAAATCGCGTGGCCAGGCGGCATACCATCGTGTTTCTCATTTCCGACTGTATGGACACGGGGTTTGAAAAGTCGTTGCGGTTAACAGCCAAGAAACATGATCTCACGGTGATCCGCATTGCCGACCCTGCGGAAGAAACACTTCCCAATGTGGGCTTTGTCACCCTCAGGGACCCCGAGACCGGAAAAACCGCCCTGGTGAACAGTGGAAGCCGAAAGCTCCGGAAACGCTGGCGGGCCTATGGGGATGAGCAACAGGCCTACCTGAACAACATCTTTAAAAAAGCCGGGATAGACCAGGTTGAATTGACCACGGACGGTCCCGTGGTGGAACCGTTGACCCGGCTCTTTGAGAGCAGGAAGCGACGGTGATGCGCAAGCTGCCCAATCTGCCCAATCTGAATACCAATCTAGGCAATCTAGGCAAACTGGGCGATCTGGCAGGCCTGATGGGCAGGCACGGGGGCCGGCCCCTACTAACTATTGTGGTGTTGTGCCTTTTTGTATGGGCATGGTCCGGTGTTGAGGGGGGTGTTGAAACCGAACCTGAAATGACGGCATCTCTGGTTCCCAATCAGACCAGTGTGGGGGGTGTCATCACCCTGACGTTACGGTTTCAACTTCCCGAAGGCGCACGTCTTGCCCCCGAAACCGAGGTCAGTGGCCTTGAAGGTTTCCAGGTCTTGGATCGGAATATTGCCCTTGACGGTGAGAGAAAAAACGACGGCAAACAGAAAAATTCCGCCATGCCCATTCAAGGAGAATATCGTATCAAACTAATGGTAGGCCGTCTGGATTCGGGAACGGTTGGGCCCATTTCCTTTTCCTATGTGAGCGCCAAAGGAAAACCGGCGTTGCTTAAAGCAGCCCCGGTTCCCCTCACGGTCCTTTCCAATCTGGGGGACAAGCCCGAAGCAGCCCGGTTGAAACCCATCTACGGGATCATACCCACCGTCGACACCTGGGAAAAATACCGATTCTGGATTCTGGGGGGGATTGCACTTCTGCTGCTGGGGGTGATATGCGAGTGGTGGATCCGAAAAAGGCGAGGGAAAGGGGCAGCGGTCATTAATGAGATCCCTCCCGATAAGCTGGCCATAAGAGGCCTGAAAGCGCTGGATGCGCAGAAACTGTTTGAAAAAGGCCGGATCAAGGACTTCTACTTCGGTTTTTCCGAGATTCTGCGACGGTATCTGGAAGCCATCCGGGGATTTCCTGCGGCGGAATACACCCTTGAGGAGATTGCCCGGGCCGCCAAAAAGAAAGAAGATCAGCCGTTGCTGGTGTTGCTTCGCCGTGCGGATATGGTGAAATTCGCCGATTCTGTCGCCACCCCGGCCGGAAAAGATGAAGACATGAAAACGGCCTTTGCCTATATTCAGAACACTCGTGACCCCCTGATGACCGAAGCTGCGGCCCAACGCCATGGCGGCAAACATATTATGGCTGATGGCCCTCGGACTGCATCGGAGGGGTCGCCATCATGATGTTTCGGTTTGCCTATCCCGTCATGTTTCTGCTGGTTCCCCTGGCATTGGGATGGCTGGCTTTTGCCCTTTTCAAGAAGCCCACGGGGATCACCTATTCCATGACCTCCCGCATGGCGGCCCTGGCAGGCGGCGGCAACAGTACCCTGGTGGCCCGCATCCCTAGGATCCTTCGGGCCTGCTGCCTGTTGCTGCTGATTTTAGTGGCGGCAAGACCCCAGTTATATAATGTATCCCGGGACGTTCGTTCCCCCGGGGTGGACATTATGCTGTGTTTGGACACATCCGGTTCCATGCAGGCCCTGGATTTCAAGGTGGAAGGGGATGCGGTGACGCGGCTGGAAGCGGTCAAAAAAGTGGTGGCGGATTTTATCAAAAAAAGGGAGACGGACCGTATCGGCCTGGTGGTTTTTGGTGAAGAGGCCTTCACCCAGTCGCCCTTAACCATTGACAAGGGGCTTTTGCTGGAGCTGGTGGATCGCATGACCATCGGTATGGCCGGGGATCGCACGGCCATCGGGAGTGCCATTGCCATCGGTGGCAAACGCTTAAAAGACCTGAAAGCCAAATCGAAAATACTGATTCTGCTCACCGACGGCCGGAACAATGCGGGGGAAATCAGCCCCCAGACCGCGGCCCAGGCCGTGCGGGAGTTCGGCATCAAGCTCTATACCATCGGCGTGGGCGGCGAAGGCCCGGCGCCCTTTCGTATGAAGACCCTTTTCGGAACGCAGCTGGTGCCCCAGCAGGTGGATTTGGACGAAGTAACGCTAAAAAGGGTGGCGGAAACCGGCGGCGGAAAGTACTTTCGCGCGGCCAACAGCCGGGAGCTTCAGGAAATTTATGACATCATCGACCGGGAAGAAAAGACCGATGTGAAGGTCAAGGAGTTTTTTCATTTCAGGGAGCTTTACCCCTGGTTCCTGGCCCCGGCCATCCTGGTTTTCCTGCTGGAACTGCTGCTCAAGACCTGGATATTGAGGATCATCCCATGAACCTGTCCCATCCCTGGATCCTTCATTTCCTCTGGCTTCTGCCACTCGTGGCCGTCACCTTCCTGGTGGTGTACCGGAAACGGCGCCAGGCCCTGATACGGTTCGCGGAACCGGAACTGCTTAAGCGACTGGCCCCCGGGGGCTCCCGGGGAAGGCGTGTGCTCAAGGCTGTATTGTGCCTGCTGGCACTGGGATGTATGCTGCTGGCCCTGGCCGGCCCCCGGTGGGGCAGCCATTACCAGGAAGTGACGCAAAAGGGCGTGGATATTGTCATCGCCCTGGATGTCTCCCCCAGTATGTTGGTGGAAGACGTAAAACCGGACCGCCTGGAGCGGGCCAAACGGGAAATCACCGATTTTCTGAAGGTGGTGCAAGGAGACCGGGTGGGTCTTGTGGCCTTTTCAGGCGCCGCTTACACCCAATGCCCCTTAACGCTGGATTACGGCGCACTGATGATGTTTCTAAATATCCTGCACCCGGATTATATTCCGGTTCCCGGCACGGATCTGGGCGCGGCCATCCAGGGGGCCATGGCGGCCTTTGATCCCAAAAGCGAGACCGACAAAGTGATCCTGCTCATCACCGATGGTGAAGACAATGAAAAACAGGGCCTTGAAGCGGCCAGGGATGCCGCCCGGAAAGGGATCAAGATCTTTGTTTTCGGTATGGGAGACCCTGCCGGTGGACCGATTCCCGCATCCGGGGGACGGGGGGGATTTATCAAAGATGACAAAGGTGAACTGGTCCTCTCCAAACTGAACGAAGTCGGGTTGCAGGAAATAGCAGCGGTGACCGGCGGCGAATATGTGCGATCCATGGCCGGCGATCTGGACCTGGACCTGCTTTATTTTGACGGTATCAAACAGAAAACCGATGCGGCCGTGGTCAAAAGCGGCAAGATCAAGGTCTATGAGGAGCGGTTTTTCATTTTCGCGGCGGCGGCGTTTTTGTTGCTTTTGCTGGAAGGATTGATCGGCCATTTGAAACGGAAAATGCCGGTGTTGTTCTCCATTGTCTTGCTGTTTCTGTTCCCCGCCCAGGGGCAGTGCGACGAAGATCCGGACCAACTCTATGAGAAGGGGCGCTTTGCTGACGCCGCCAAGTTGTACGCTGATCGGGATATGGATAACCCCCGGGATATCCGGTATCGATACAACCGGGGCTGCGCCGATTACCAGGCCACTGATTTCAAGGGTGCCATGGCGGCGTTTTCCAGCGTTCTCAAGCGAACCGATGATCCGGAAACCCGTCTGAAAGCAGTTTTTAACCTGGGAAATGCCGCCTTTAAACAGAAAGATTTCGCTTCGGCCAAGGCCTATTATCAGCAGGCCCTTTTGTTGGATCCCACTAGCGAAAATGCGCGGTTCAATCTGGAGTTGACCCTGAGGGAACTGGAGAAACAGAAAAAGCGGGAAGAGGAAAAAAAGAAACAACAGCAACAAAAGGGTCAAAAGAAAGAGGATTCTTCAGAAAAAGAAAAAAAGGAGGGTCAGGAAAAACAATCGCAGGATAAACAACAGAAGAAGCCGGATCAGAAAAAGAAAGAGGGAACTGAAAAAAAATCCCAGGGTGCCGGTGGCCAAGAACCTCAGAAACCAACCGAACCCGAAGCGCAAAAACCGGAAGAAATCCCTGTCGCCCGAATCCAGAAACAGAAAGCCGAGGCCCTGCTGGACAACATCAAAGAGGATCGGGCGCGGTTTATGAAATTTCAGGTCCCCGAAGCAAAGGATCAGGGAAAGTCGTCGGGAAAGGACTGGTGATATGAAAAAAATTGCCTGCTTTTTTTTGTTCCTTTCCACGCTGCTCCTGACGGTTCAGCCGGTTAAAGCAGAAGTCTCCGTGACCCTCAACCTGGATCGTCGGGAAGCTACCCTTGCGGATTCCATCGAGCTTCAGGTGCGTGTATCCGGTGCGAGGCGCAGTGACGCCCCCCCGGTCATCAAGGGTTTAGAACCCTTTCATGTGACAAAAGGGGGCAACGCCAGTCGGGTTGAAATCATCAACGGCCGGTACCATTCCGGTGTGGATTATACCTATTACCTTCAACCCAAAAGAAAGGGCGTGTTTCAGGTAGGGCCTGCCGGTATCAAAGTGGATGGGAAAACATCTAAAAGCAATGTGGCCACCCTGAAGGTCGCGGCCGGCGGTGAAGCATCGGGATCGGAAAAAGGGCCGGTGTTTCTCACGGCGGCCCTGGGGACCCAAAAGGCCTATGTGGAACAACAAATTCCCTACACCCTGAAATTGCATCTTCGCACCAACGTGAGCGATATTTCACTCGATCTGCCTGAGACCGATGAACTCACCTTTCGGCAACTGGAAAAACCAAAAGAATATCAGGCGGTTTATCAGGGCACCGCCTACCGGGTCCTGGAGGTTTCCTACGGGGTGATGCCCCTGAAGCCCGGGCGTTTTCGCATCCCGCCGGCTCGCATGGGGCTGACGGTTTACAGTGCTCGGAAGCGAACGCCCAGGGGATTGTTTGACGATCCGTTTTTTGGCGGCGCCCTCAGGAGCGGGCGGCCCTTGACCGTTTCCAGTGAACCCCTTGCTCTCGAAGTATTGCCATTTCCCGAAAAAGAAAAACCCAAGTATTTCAGTGGCCTTGTGGGGCGATTCACCATCGAGGGCAGCCTTTCCGGGTCGGAGGTTCACGTGGGGGACTCTGTAACCCTCACCGTTCGCCTTTCGGGAAAGGGCAATGTGAACCGGTTGCCGGATCTGAAAATGCCGCCATTGGATCATTTGAAAACTTATGCCGATGAGCCGGTGTTTCAAACCCGCGCCGGCGCCGATGGCTTGACCGGGTCCAAAACCATGAAATGGGCACTGGTGCCGGATAGGGAGGGCAATTATACCATTCCCCCATTTACGATCAGTTATTTTGATCCCGAAGCCGAAACCTATGGGACCCGGAAAACGAAACCGCTCATTTTGAAGGTTCTGCCCGGAGAAACGCAAACCCTGGTGACGGCCCCGAAGACGGAAAAATCAAAAGACCCCTTAAAGCCTGCCAAACAGGCAGTAAAAGAAATCGGCCATGACATCCTTCCCATCTACACCTCAATTTCGGGGTTGAGAGATGATGGTTGGTTGTCTTCAAAGGTAATGGGTCCTGGAAATCTCTTTTGCTGGGCCATACTCGTAGCGCCTTTTCTGGTGTTGGGGATGGTTTTTCTGGGGTTGCGGTTAAACAAAAAGTCCGATCAGGCCATTTACGCTCAGCGGGCCAGAAAGGCGGCCCATGTTTTCCTGAAAGAATGCCGCCGTGACCACAAGGATGCCAATGGCATGATGACCGCCGTTCGGGATTACATCAATGATCGGTTTGAATTATCCCTGGGATCCCTGACCCCTGCTGATGTGCCGAAGCTGTTGATGGCAGAAGGGGTTCACCCGGATACGGCAGACAGACTCAGAAATGTTCTGGAAGAACTTGAAAGTCGCATCTACACGGGCGGGGAAGCCACCTGTGGATCAGCATCCAGGGACATTCTGGAAATTATCAAACAGATTGAAAAGGAGCTGCGGTGAAATATCGTTTCCTGTTGCCCATCATTTGTGTCCTAGCAGCCGTTTTTCCGATGTCGTCGGCCTTTGGCCAGGACGACCATCAGGGGGGCAGGGCATGGGAGGAAATTTTCTATAAGGCCAATCAGGATTACCGGGAAGGAAAATTTCAGGAAGCGGTCGAGGCCTACCAGCAATTGATTCGCACGGGTCATGATGCGCCCCGCATCCAGTACAACCTGGGGAACGCCTGGTTCAGGATGAATCAGCTGGGCCGGGCCATCCTGGCCTACGAGCGGGCCCATGTTGACATGCCCCGGGATGCGGATCTCAACTTCAACCTGGCCCATGCCCGGGACCAGGTGGTGGATGCCATTCCCCCTTCAAAGGGATTTTTCAGTATGGCGTTTTTCTGGTTGCCGAACGTCAGCCAGAGTGAGCTGTTCTGGTGTTTTGCAATTCTGAACCTGCTGCTCTGTGTTGCCCTTTTGATCCGCCTGTTTCACCGGTCCGAATGGCTTTTTTATTGTTTGCTGCTGGTGTTGTGCCTCTGGCTGGTGACGGGGCTTTCCCTTGGGATGAAATGGGCACAGGTCCATGATGACCATCGGGCCGTTATTCTGCAAAAAGAAGTTGAGGTTCTGGCAGGGCCCCATGAGGGGGATACGATCCTGTTTAAACTGCACGAAGGCGCTATCGTGGCGCAGGAACGGTCGGAAGGTGGGTGGCGACTCATACGTTTGCCGGACAGGAAACGGGGCTGGCTGCCTGAGGAGGCGCTGGAACTTATCGCCTCCTCTTCACCTTAACTTCCCTTCATTACGATTCAATCCGCGTAACCCATCCGTATGGATCTGGCTTTTGCCCGTACTGAATGGCAACGATTTCATCATAGAGTTTCTGGCTCAGTTCTCCCATTTTGCCGCCGGCCACCACATAATCGCGACCCTTGAAGGTGATCTGTCCCACCGGAGAAATCACGGCTGCCGTACCGGTGCCGAATGCTTCCTGAAGCCTCCCGTCTTCAGCAGCTGCAATCACTTCATCAATGGCAAGAGACCGCTCTGTCATTTTAAGGCCCCAGTCTTTAACGATTCGAATGACGGAATCCCGGGTGACGCCGGGCAGAATGCTGCCGTTCAGCGGTGCGGTGATTACTTCGTTGTCAATGCGGAAGAACATGTTCATGGTGCCCACTTCTTCAATGTATTTTCGTTCCGCCGCATCCAGCCAGAGCACCTGCGTGAATCCTTTTTTCTTGGCTTCTTCGGCTGCCAGAAGGCTGGCCGCATAATTGGCCGCTGTTTTGGCTTCTCCCGTGCCACCGATTGCGGCGCGTACAAAAAAGTCTTCCACATAGATCTTAACCGGGTTCAACCCTTCCTTATAATATGCCCCCACCGGTCCGATAATAATGAAAAACACGTAGGTGTTGGAAGGACGAACGCCCAGGTGCGGTTCAGTGGCAATCATGGTGGGTCGTATGTAAAGAGAGGTGCCGGGGCTTTTCGGAATCCAGTCTTGGTCTTGAAGGATCAATTGTTTCATGCCTTCCATGGCTACGGGTATATCCACCCCGGGCATGCAGAGGCGAGCGGCGGAACGATTCAGCCGTTCAAAATTTTCTCCGGCCCTGAAAAGCCCGATACCGCCATCCGCTATTGCGTAGGCTTTGAGCCCTTCAAAAATTTCCTGTCCATAATGGAGGCTCATGGCAGCCGGATCAATGGCCAGGGGGCCATAGGGTTCAATGCGTGGGTTGAACCATCCCTTGGAAGCGTCATAATCCATCAGGAATATGTGGTCCGTTGTGATCTCACCAAAGCCCAGTTGAGATTCATCCGCCGGCTTTGATTTCAGTTGGTCAGGCGCTGCCGCCGCGATTTTTATATCCATCACTTTCTCCTTATTAACAGGTCGCGAAACGGGTGTCTCATAGCACATATTGCAGACAAAGACAAGCAAGACCCCGGAAAAAAGGGCCAATGCCCCATATTAAATTGGAATTAACTCATATTTACGGCTGCCCAAACCGATGTTTTCGCCATGATCCAGTTGAATGGTCCAGTCGACGTTGGGATATACGGCACGAAATTTATCTTCACCGGGTTTCGTGCCTTCTTTGAGGCAGGATGCCGTGGCCCCGGTCTGTTGGTTGACCAGATCCGCTGAAGCCTGATCAATGGCAACAGGATCTTTTGAGGCCACAATCCCCACATCGTGAACAATGGGCGCGTCGCTGTGTCCGTAGCAGTCGCAGGCAGGGGAAATATCCGTCAGAAAATTAATAAAAAAGGCGTTCTTCTCTTTTCCTTTGAGGACCGCCAGGGTGTACTCCGCCATCTTTTTCTGCATCAGTGGAATATCCGCATTCCAACTGACATCGATGGCGCCGTTGGGGCAAATGAGGATGCATTCACCGCAGCCCACGCATTTTTCAGCATTAATCGACGCTTTTTTCTCCTTCAAAGATATGGCTTTGCTGGCACAATGGCGCACGCAATCCCCACACCCCACGCACTTTTTCCGCTTAACCTTTGGGGACACATCAGAGTGCTGGGCCATTTTTCCTTTTCTCGAAGCACACCCCATCCCTAAGTTTTTGATGGTGCCACCAAAACCGGTAAGCTCGTGGCCTTTGAAATGGGCCACACTGATCAAGCTGTCGGCTTCTGCAATATCCCTTGCGATATAGGCCGTCCGGATAAACGCCTGATCAATGTCAACGGCTTTAAAAGAAGCGCCTCGAATTCCGTCAGCGATAATGACGGGCGCCTTGACCACCGAGTATGCAAACCCGTTTAACACTGCCGTATGAAGGTGGGAGACGCTGTTACCCCTCGTTCCTGCGTAGAGCGTATTGGCGTCGGTCAAAAACGGATTTGCCCCCAGTCCTTCAACCCGGTCCACAATGGTTCTTAGAAAGTTGGGGCGAATGAATGCGGAATTTCCCATTTCACCGAAATGCAATTTGATTGCCACCAGACTTCTTTCGGCCACCACGTCATTCATGGCGGCTTCATCCAAAAGCCTGTTTAATTTTATAAAGATATTTTCCTTAAAGGATGTTCTGAGGTCCGAAAAATACACCTTGCTTGCTGCCATTAATGTTTCCTCCGTTTGAAATATTTGAGCGTAAAAACCCATCACCGAAAGCCAGGATTTTTCATTGACAAACATACGGTACTGGATTATTTGTTTAGACTCAAGTTTTATGGTGATTCTAATTTGGATGGCAGAACCGTCCGAGAAGATAATAGAATGAACAGGAAATTTTTTTTAACCGCTTTTGGTTTTGTGGCACTCCTGCTGGCGTTTTTTGTGAGTGCATTTGCAGAGGAGCCCAAGCATGTATTGAGCATTGAAGCTTATGATATGCTCAATACAGTCCCCGACACCTATCTTATTGATGTAAGGACAAGGGCTGAATACCAGCTCGTTGGCCATCCCATCAATGCTTATCTTTTCCCGTATATGTTCTGGACCACCAGCCTCAAAAAAGAGGATGATTGCTATGAATACGGCATGAACAAAAAGAACAGAGCGTTTTTAAAGGAGATCAGCAAGGTATTTAAAAAGACGGATAACCTGCTGATTCTCTCAAGGGATGGAACGAGGGGTGCACTTGCGGCAAAAGAACTTCTGAGTGCCGGGTTCAAGAAGGTTTATGAAGTGGCAGACGGTTTTGAGGGATCCGAATTTCCGGTTTTCAAGGATAACCACAAAAACAAGTTTTACCGTCAGCTTGCAAAAAGGAACAAAATTTACAGTTTTAATCATAGACGTCACTATGGATGGCAATGGTGGGGGCTCCCCTGGACCTATGCGATAGATCCGAAGTTTGCGTACCCCCCGGATCTGGTGCCATCTAAAAGGAATTAAGGAGGAGTGAAATGGATTCTCAAGGACTGATTGATTTAATGAACCAGGTAGAAGAAAAAGGGATAGGCTGGGACACGGTGGAAGAAAAGATCAAGGTTTCCCACCAGGTGCTGAATCTCTATACAAATTCCGGACCTGTGCCGGCCACCATCGAGAAGAGCCTGAAAAAGCTGCTGGAAGAACCTGAAAGCTAAGCATCGGACAAAACAAAAATGCCGGCCGAGCCGGGTACGACTGGAAGGAGCCAAATGATGTCTGATATATTGCAAGTCACGGATGCGGATTTTGAGCAGGAAGTCATCAAGTCTGAACTGCCGGTTATGGTTGATTTCTGGGCGGAGTGGTGCGGTCCCTGCAAAGTAGTGGGGCCGACTGTTGAAGAATTGGCAAAGGAGTATGAAGGCAAAGTGAAGATCGCCAAAATGGATGTGGACAGCAACCGTGAAACGCCTACGCGATTCGGTATCAGAAATATTCCCACCCTCATCCTGTTTAAAAATGGCGAAGTTTCCCAAACCATTGTGGGGGCGCATCCCAAAAGCCATCTTGAAGAGGAACTCAAAAAGCTCCTCTAACAGATGACGAAACAGACCGCAACCCGCCTGAAGAGGAAGGCGGATTTTTTATTGATGTCTAATTCGGTTACCATTAGGAGTCTCTGAAAGACAATGGAAGATCTTATCATCATCGGCGCTGGACCTGCGGGTCTCACCGCGGGGCTGTACGCATCAAGGGCTCGCCTCAAAACTGTCCTGCTCGAAAAACTGGCGCCGGGAGGCCAGATCCTTACCACGGATTTTGTCGAAAATTATCCGGGTTTTCCTGAAGGTCTCTCCGGGTTTGAACTGGTGGATCGAATGAAACGTCAGGCGGAGAATTTTGGTCTGAAAATTGAGGGTAAAGAAGTGGTTCGCCTTGAATTGACGCCGGAGAAAAAGATCATCTTTACGGATAAAGAGGCCATGGAAACAAAGGCCTTGATTTTGGCCACCGGTGCATCGCCCCGGAAACTGGGGATTGAAGGAGAAGGTCTTCTGACGGGGAAAGGGGTTTCCTACTGCGCCACCTGCGATGGGCCTTTTTACAGGGACCAGGAAGTCGCGGTCATCGGCGGTGGCGATACCGCAGTGGAAGAAGCCATTTTTCTGACCAAATTTGCCGGCCGCGTTTACTTGGTGCACCGACGGGATGAGCTGCGGGCCACAAAATTGCTGCAGGAACGTGTCAAAGCCGCTGAAAAAGTGACCTTGGTATGGGATTCGGTGCCGACCCGAATTTTGGGACAGGCAGGCGTTGAGGGGGTTGAGCTCAAAAATGTCAAGACGAACGAAATATCCACCCTTCCCGTTGAAGGGGTATTTGTATTTATCGGGTACAACCCCAGCAATGACCTGTTGGCGGACCTGTCGCTCGATTTCGATGATCTTGGTTTCGTAAAAACGGACGACAATATGGAAACATCCATACCCGGTGTGTTTGCCGCGGGGGATATTCGATCAAAAATACTGCGTCAGGTCAGCACGGCTGTGGGGGATGGCGCTACCGCCGCTTTCGCCGCTGAACGGTTTATTGAAGGTCATTGAGTATGAAGATGAAAATCAGACAATCAAAATGGGTGTTGCTGGACTTAATGTTAGTAGGCATTTGCTGGCTGTTTCTTCTAAGCGGCTGTTCCCTCTGGCATGATCTGTTTGGGTCGGAAGACGAAGCGACGCCGGCCGAGATTATGAGCGAGGGCATGGAGGATTTTAATGCAGGGCGCTTTGAAGATTCGGTCGAGACATTTCAGAAGATCAAGGACCGGTATCCTTACAGCACCTTTGCCATCACCGCAGAATTGAAAATGGCGGATGCCTATTATGAGAAGGGACAGTATGATGAAGCCCGTGATGAATATGCTGAATTTGAAAAAATGCACCCCAGAAACAAAAATGTGCCCTATGTTATCTATCGGCAGGGGATGTGTCATTTCAACAAGTCAGCGGCCATTGACAGAGACCAATCCAATACACTCAAGGCCAGAGAGGAATTCGAACGGCTGATCAAACGATTCCGCAAAAGTAACTACACGGAGCAGGCCCGCAGAAAGGTGCGGGAGTGTTATGTCAAGCTGGCGGAACATGAAGTCTATGTGGGGAATTTTTATTTCAAAAAAGGAAAATACCAGCCGGCAATGGACCGATACCTTTACCTGATTGCCCATTATCCCGATGTGGGACAGTATTACCAGGCCCTTGAATCCGTCAAAAAATGCAAGGATAAGATTAAAGAATTAGACGGAGCTCAAGAGACCTCCTGGTTGAACGGTTTCCTATACGACAATTAAGCAACCAGATCATCAATCGATTCAAGCGCCTCTTCCAGTTTTTCCGGTTTGTCTCCTCCCCCTTGGGCCATATCCGGGCGTCCTCCCCCTTTTCCCCCGACGATACCGGACAATTCCCTGATGATTTGACCGGCATTAAATTGATCTGTCAGATCTTTTGTTACAGCACATATGAGCATGGCCTTGCCCCTGGCGTTGGCCCCCAGCAGGACAATACCGGAACCCAGCTTGTCTTTGATCCGGTCCACCGCTTCCCGAAGTTCTTTGGGTGTATCGGCCTCCAGCTTTTTTGCGACCACTGAAACGCCCCGTATCTCCCTGACATCCTGGAGAAGATCCGCCGACTTTTCCGTAAAAAGACGGCTTTTCAGGGATTCAATTTCCCGTTCCTTTTCCTTGGTTTCATCCATTAGACGTTTAAGCCTGTGAACCAATTTGTCCGGAGAAACTTTGAGCAGTCCGGCAGCATCTTTCAGTCTTTCATCTCTTTCCTGGTCATGCCGGAGTGCCGCTTCCCCCGTAAGCGCTTCAATACGGCGGACATTGGCCGCAACGGCACTCTCACTGATGATGCGAAAAACGCCGATATCGCCGGTTCGCCGGGTGTGCGTGCCACCGCACAATTCCAGGCTCACACCGTTGCCGATATCAATGATCCTGACCTCGTCCCCGTATTTCTCTTCAAAGATCGCCATGGCGCCTGTTTTCATGGCATCCTCTTTGTTCATGATCTGTGTATTCAGCAGCAGATTTTCGCGGATACGGTCATTGACCCACCGTTCCACTTCCAAAAGGTTTTCGGAGGAAACCTGGGTGAAATGGCTGAAGTCAAAACGAAGCCTGTCGGCAGCCACGCGTGATCCCGCCTGTTTGACGTGATCCCCCAGGATTTCTCTGAGGGCCGCATGGAGCAGATGAGTGGCGGAATGGTTGCCGGCGACCGTCATCCGATGCGCCATGTCAACGGCAGCATTGACCGAGTCGTTCGCAGCTAGAGAACCTTCTTCCAGACGGCCCTTATGAACAATCAGGTCCTGACCGTACTTGAAGGTGCCTTCCACTCGAAAATGGGCCGTCCCGTTTGTGATTTGGCCCACATCCCCCACCTGTCCTCCGGATTCTGCATAAAAGGGGGTTTGATCCAGTATCACTGTTGCTTCGGCGCCTTTTTCGATTGAATCGACTTCCTGGTCGCCCAACACCAGGGAGAGGATCTTCGATTCGGTTTTAAGGGTATCATAGCCCAGGAAACGGCTGGCAAGACCGCGGGAGCGAAGATCGCGAAAGGTTTTGGGAACCGCCGCTTCCCCGCTCCCTTTCCAGGATTCCTGGGAAAGCAGGCGCTGTTTGCCCATGGCGTCTTTGTAGCCGGCCAGATCCACCACAAGATTTTCATCCCGGGCCACATCTTCCACCAAATCCAAGGCCAGGCCGTAGGTGTCATAGAGCTTGAAGACCACATCGCCGGGTATCATGCTTTTACCCTTTTCCTGCAGCCGGTGGATTTCTTCTTCCAGGACCTTCATGCTGTATGTGAGGGTATCGGCAAACCGCCGCTCTTCGTTTTCCACAACGCCCAAAATAAAGCTTCTGGCGCGAAGCAACTCACCATAATCCCGGCCCATCAGATCAATTACGTGATTGCAGACCGAGCGCAGAAAAATGTCTTCAAGGCCCAGGCCCTGTCCAAATCGGCTGGCCCGCCTGATAATACGTCTCAACACGTAACCACGTCCCTCGTTGGACGGCATGATGCCATCACCGATGAGAAAGGAAACCGCCCGGGCATGATCGCTTATGACGCGGAAGGCCACATCCATTCGGTCATCTCCGCCATATTTTTTATGCGAGAGGGATTCAATGTGTGCGATAATATCCTGGAACAGGTCGGTGTCATAATTGCTTTTGACCCCTTGAATGACCGCTGCCAGTCGCTCAAGACCCATTCCCGTGTCAATATTGGGTTTCGGCAGTGGCGTAAGGGTGCCGTCCGGACTTCGGTCAAACTGTGTGAAGACCAGGTTCCAGATTTCCAGGTAACGGTCACAGCCGCAACCGGGCGCGCAACCCGGCTGACCGCATCCTACCGACGGTCCCTGGTCGATATGAATTTCAGAACAGGGACCACACGGTCCGGTGTCCCCCATGGCCCAGAAATTGTCTTTTTCGCCCAGCCTTACGATCCGATCCGCCGGCAGACCGATCTCCTTTTGCCAGATGTCGTAGGCTTCGTCATCATCTCTAAAGATGGAGACATGCAGTTTATCGCCGGGGAGGTTAAAGCCTTCCGTCAGCAGCTCCCAGCCCCAGTGAACGGCTTCTTCCTTGAAGTAGTCCCCGAACGAAAAGTTTCCCAGCATTTCGAAAAATGTATGATGCCTCGGGGTGTACCCGACGTTTTCCAGATCGTTGTGCTTTCCCCCGGCGCGCACGCATTTCTGGGCCGTGGTTGCCCGCGAATAACCGGGATTCTCTCCCAGAAAGGCGTTTTTGAACTGGACCATGCCCGCATTGGTAAAGAGCAGGGTCGGGTCATCCCTGGGGATCAGCGAGGAACTCTCTACAATTTTGTGGCCATGGTTACTGAAATAATCCAGAAACTGGTTTCTGATTTCCCTGAAATTCATCGTGTCTCCAATATAGCTGTTGGCTATTAGCTGTTCCTCTCGTTCCCACGCTCCAACGTGGGAACCAGGTGGAACCCTTGAACCGTTACTTGTTTTCTTTTTCAGCCGATTCAGCCGATTCTTCTGATTTTTTGTCGTTTTCTTTCGGATCTTTCCTGAGCCCTGTTTTACGAAGGATCTGATCCGCAATATTATCCCGGATATCCGTGTTTTCCTTCAAAAACCGTTTGACGTTCTGCCGGCCCTGGCCGATACGGTCGCCCTCAAAAGAATACCAGGCCCCGCTTTTCTCGACAATATCCAACGATACACCCAGATCGAGGATATCCCCCTCCTTGGAAATACCTTCCCCGTAAATAATATCAAATTCCGCATTCTTGAAGGGCGGGGAGACCTTGTTCTTGACCACCTTGACCCGGGTGCGGTTTCCCACCACCTGATCGCCCTCTTTAATCGCTCCGATACGCCTGATGTCCAGGCGTTGGCTGGCATAAAATTTCAGTGCGTTTCCCCCCGAGGTGGTTTCCGGATTTCCGAACATCACGCCGATTTTCATTCGGATCTGGTTGATGAAAATGACACAGGTTCTGGATTTGCTGATGGTTCCGGTAAGTTTCCGAAGCGCCTGGCTCATGAGCCTGGCCTGAAGGCCCACATGGTGATCGCCCATCTCCCCTTCAATCTCTGCTCTGGGTACCAGCGCGGCCACTGAATCGATAATCAATACATCGATGGCGCCGCTTCGTACCAGGATTTCAGTGATATCCAATGCCTGCTCCCCCGTATCCGGCTGGGAAACCAGAAGGTTGTCCACGTCCACCCCAAGCTTTCGAGCGTACACCACGTCGAGTGCGTGTTCCGCATCCACAAACGCCACCATGCCGCCCTTGATCTGGGCTTCAGCTGCGACATGGAGCGCCAGGGTGGTTTTGCCGGAGGACTCCGGCCCATAAATTTCCACCACCCGTCCTCTGGGCACGCCGCCCACGCCGAGGGCCAGATCCAGGGTCAGAGATCCCGTGGAGATGGCTGGGATATCGACGCTTTTATCCTCGCCCAGCTTCATGATGGATCCTCGACCGAACTGTTTTTCGATTTGGGAAATGGCCTGATCAACCGCTCTTTCTCTATCCATTTGTCTCCCCTTTTGTTGTCTTTGACAACGGTTTATAGTTTTCAGGGTGCAGTTGTCAGGGTGCAGAAAAAACGGCTTTGAATTGGTTCCTGCCCCCTGACAACTGTCCCCTGCACCCTGTGATTTCACAGCTTCAAAGAATTTCCAGCCCCTCCCAGAGGCCAGGCACCCAGCTTTGTATAATGCGCCCCTCCGGGTGTCAGATCGCTTTTAAACAGTACCAACTCTTTTAAGGAGCAGGCCTCACCCTTCAGGCCCGCATATTCCGAAATCATGTCGTCCAGATGGGGCCATGGGTGTGCCCCTTTTTTGAATCGCCCCAGCGTCAGATGGGGTTTGAAAGGCCTTTTCTCCGTTTTGACGCCAAAGGGTTTCAGCTTTTTTTGAAGTGCATTTCTGAAACGCCCCATGGGTTGAATATCACCGCTAAGCCCCATCCAAAAAACCCGCGGATGACGCCGACTACCGAAAAAACCCAAGCGCCCGGAGCTGACATCAAAGGGCTCGAACCTGGTGCAAACCCTTTTTATGGTTTCCCGTATGGATTGGATTTTATCCTCGGAAACATTCCCCATAAATACCACGGTCAGGTGGATGTTGTCCGATTTAACCCAGCGTAAATCCAGGGGCAATTCCTTTCCCGCCCGTGATACCTTTTTAATGACCCCTTTAATGTTCGGCGGCAGTTCAAATGCCAGGAATGAACGGATCTCCATTAAGATACCTGCGAACCCAATCCAGGGCCATCATGGCGCTGTTCAGCTTAACCCGGTTTCTTCTTCCCCAGAAGCGGTATTTTTCCGTAAAGGTTCCTTTTTCGGAAGACAAGGCAATATGAACCGTGCCCACGGGTTTGTCCCGGCTTCCCCCGTCGGGCCCTGCAATTCCGGTGACCGCCAGACCCAGGTCCGCATGCATAGAGGACCGTACGCCCATTGCCATTTCACTGGCCGTTTCAGCACTGACGGCACCATGAATGTCAATGGTTTTGGCCGAAACCCGTAACAGGTCCACTTTTGCCCGGTTGCTGTACGAGACCACACCCCCTTGAAAATATTGTGAACTGCCGGCAACTTCCGTCAAGCGATTACCGATAAGCCCTCCGGTACACGACTCCGCCACGGAAAGGGTTTTTTCGTTTTTCAGCAGTATCTCGCCCACCACTTCTTCCATTTCGCGGCTGTCATGTGCGAAAACATAGGCCCCCACCATTTCAGAAATGGCAGTTTCAACCCGATCCAGGGTTTTTGAAATGGTGGGCTCATCTTTGCCCCTTAAGCTGATGGTAATGTGGTTTTCCGGAAAATGGGGGTAGAACCCCATAATCACTTCTCCGATCTCTTTTTCCAGGGATTTGAAAATTTCAGCGATACGCGGTTCATTAAGACCGTACAGCTTCAAGATCCGCTGCCGCATGACCGGCAGGGTTTCATATCGGCCCAGGATGTCGGGGAGGACGAATGTATCAATGAGGTAGCGCGTTTGATCGGGAACGCCGGGGAGAAAATAGAAATAAACCCCTCCGGTCAACAGGGAAAAACCGCAGGTGGCGCCTTTGGGGTTAAGCATTCGGGCTCCCTCGGGCATTAAGGCCATCTTTTTGAGGGATTCCGTCATTTCTATTTTGCGTACCCGCACATATTGCTCGATTTTATGAAGCATCTGATCATCAAGGCAAAGGGGGCGGTCCAGGGCATCGGCAGCAATCTCACAGGTCATGTCATCGGTGGTGGATCCCAGGCCGCCGGTTACGATGACAAACTGTGAAGAATTCAGTGCCCGTTTCAGTGCGTCACCGGTCCTTTTTTCATCATCACCCACGGATGTGACGCGAATCACTTTCAGGCCGGATGCAGTCAGTCTGGCCGCGGCATACCAGGAATTCAGATCCTGAGTCCTTCCGGAAACCAATTCGTTTCCGATGGTGATGATTTCTCCGTGCATGGTGTTTCCTTCGGAGCTGTTAGCTTTTAGCCGTTAGCTGTTTAGCCAAAAACGTTTCAATGCCATGTTTCCCCAATTATAGCGTAAAGCGCTGGATTTCTGTTAAACCTTGAAAATTCCAAAAATCAAAAAGATCCGAAACACAAGAGCAGTCTCAGGCCCAGATTCGCATACAGACCGGCCACCAGGTCATCAAGGACAATTCCCAACCCGCCATGGAGCCTTTCCGCTGCGTTTGCAGGCCATGGCTTCCAGATATCGAAAAGCCGAAACAGAAGAAAACCGGCCAGCAGCGTTCCCCATGATAGAGGAATCCACAGTATGGTCAGAAGAAAACCGACCACCTCATCAATCACCACTTCCGATGGGTCCACCTTTTTTAGCAGGGTGTGGACCACCTGTGAGGCCCAGATGGCGATCAGGGTCATGATCATCAAGATCAGGGCACTGGACAAGGGCGAAAAAATCCCTGACAATGCCACCAGGGGCGCGGCTGCCAGGGTGCCGAACGTTCCCGATGCAAAAGGCATTAGTCCGGAGCCAAACCATGTGCCCAGGATCAGAGCTGTTTTGCCGTAAATGCCGGTCTGCCTGAAAACGGCAGTGATCCCAAAATGTTCAGATTCGGCTTCCGGCATTTCATCCTTTACTGTTCAGGCTCTCTATCCACTGATAGATGTCTCGCAGCGGAATATTATTCTTCAACGCAATTTCCCTGCAGACGTCATATTCCGGTACCAGGCGGGAGGATTTTTCCCGAACCACGCGTTTGACGGTTATTTTCCCCCACGGACTTTCTACCGCCTCCTGGTTTCTTTCAAGAACCATGCGCCGGCTGTAACGAAAGCGGATGCCCAGGGTGGTGGTTTCCTGAACCATGATTTCCATAAGAGGGTCTTTCTGCTCCGGTCTTCCAATTACCTGAACCTGTACTCCGGGGCGGTTTTTTTTCATCTGGGCGGGTAAAAAAACCACATCCAGAGCACCCGCACGAAACAGCCGTTCCATGAGGTAACCCAAGCCTTCCGGGCGCATATCGTCCAGGTTCGTTTCAAGAACCACCACCGTATCCGTCTGCTCTCCATGTTCTTCATGACCGATGATGATGCGAAGCAGATTGGGACGATCCGGCAATTCCCGGGAACCGACCCCGTAACCGACATTTTGAACCACCATGGGAGGCATGGGACCAAAGGATGCGGCCAACCCGGTGGCAAGCGCCGCCCCTGTGGGCGTGACCATTTCCTGTGGAACGCCCGAATTCAATACCGGGACTCCTTTCAGAAGTGCCAGGGTGGCCGGCGCGGGAACCGGAATCCTGCCGTGGGCCGTTTTGACAAAGCCCGATCCCAGGGGAAGGGGGGACACCATTAGACGTTTGATCCCCAGGATTTCGAGGGCGTACACGGTCCCCACAATGTCGATGATGGAATCAACGGCGCTCACCTCATGGAAGTGAACCTGATCAGGGGGCAGGTTGTGGATATGACCTTCCACCCAGGCCAGGGCTTCAAAAATCGCCTTTGATTTTTTCTTGACGGGATCTGTCAGGTTGCCCTGGTCTATGACCTCGCTTATGGCTTTCAGGTCTCTATTTTTGCGCCCATGTTTTTTATGCCCATGCACTTTATTATAACCTTCATCCAGATGGACCACAAAACGCGTGCCCGAGATCTGGTTTCGCGTCTCTCGCCTTAACTCAAGTTCGTAGCCATGAAAAGGGAGGGTCTGAAGGCATTGTTTCAGTTGGTCAAAGGAAAGCCCCGCGTCCAGAAGGGACCCCAAAAACATATCCCCGCTTAAACCGGAGAAGCAGTCCAGATAGGCTGTTTTCATAAATCACTCAAAAAGTGTAAGACCAGAACCACAAAAAGCCCTGCCCGGCAGGGCAGGGCTTTTTGATGGCGAAATACGGGTTACTACAATGCCTCGGCAATCAGCTCGGAGACGTCTTTGATCTCGATCTCGTCTTCCTTGTTGACGGTCTTTCGGCTGTCTTCCAGCATGGAGATGCAGTAAGGGCATGCCGTGGCCAGAATGGTTGCACCTGTTTCTATGGCTTCGTGTATTCTCAGGTCGGAAAAACGCCATTCCGGGGGTGTTTCCATCCAGAGTCGTCCACCTCCGGCGCCGCAGCACAGACTTTTTTCCCGGCTCCGTTCCATTTCCACCAGGTTGTCGCCCGTGGCGGCGTTGATCAATGCCCTGGGTTCATCATACACTTCGCTGTGGCGACCCAGGTAACAGGGATCGTGGTAGGTGACCTTTTTGTCCAGGGTTTTGGACAGTTTCACCGTTCCCTTCTCGAGCAGTTCCGCCAGAAGCTGGGTATAATGGACCACTTCAAATTCGCCGCCAAATTCCGGGTACTCCTGGGTATAGGTATAGTAGCAGTGGGGCGAAGTGGTGATGATTTTTTTGACGCCTTTGTCCTGGTACAGCTTGATATTCTTCTGCGCCATATTCATGAAAAGTTCTTCATCACCGATCTTTCGAACCGATTCTGCACAGCAGCTCTCTTCTTCGCCAAGGACTCCAAAGCTGACGCCGGCTGCAGAAAGCACCTTGACCATGGCCTGGGCGACTTTCTGACCTCTGGGATCGTAGGCGGAGGTACAGCAGACGAACAGGAGATATTCGGTGTTGTCATCAAACACCGGCACATCCAGACCTTCCATCCAAGCGGTCCTTTTTTCCCGTGGCTCGGACCAGGGATTGCCATTGCTGTGCACGCTTCCCGTGACTGTCTTCAATACTCCGGGGATGGTACCCGCCTCGGCCATCATGCCCCTCATGGCCTTGACCACATCGATGATGGTCACACCCCGAGGGCATTTTAAAACGCAGGTGTTGCAGGTGGTGCAGCCGTAAAGAATGTCATCCTCTTCGTACCCTTCAACGCCCAGCTGGGCCATGCGGATCAATTTTCGAATATTAAAGGGGCCGTCAACGATACGCCAGGGACACGATCCTGCGCACATGCCGCACTGCATGCAAAGGTTCAGCTTTTCAGCCCCCATGGCGACGAGGGCCTCGTTTACTTCATAAAACGGGGTTAACGCTTCCATTATAAAAATGCTCCTTTCAGCAAAATTTCCAACAATCAATTCTTTGAAAAGAATGGGATCAAAACAATCGGATTTTTTTAGCAAATGCAACTATTGATGTCAACAGGGGAATGCCTCTGATCGGAAATCTTGACATCTTCTCTTATGAAACTTAAATTAGTGATTGTTTGTTTAAATAATTCTAAACTGCCTCTTCAGAATTTTTCCAAAGGAGGAATTTGATAATGAGATTTGATAAATTTACGTTGAAAGCACAAGAAACCATTCAAAACGCTCAACAACTGGCTGAGCGATTCGGCCATCAGCAGATGGAACCCGAACATATTGTCAGGGCCATCCTTGACCAGAAGGAAGGGGTCATTCCCCCTTTGCTGGGAAAAATCGGCGCTGATCAGAATCAGCTGTCCAGCGCTTTTGAAGCGGTCCTTGAAAAACTGCCAAAGGTATCCGGCGGGGGTTACGGCCAGGCATACCTGTCTCAAAACGCCAAGGCCATGTTGGATCGCGCTTTTGCCGAGGCCGAACAGGTCAAAGATGAGTTTGTGAGCCTTGAACATATCCTGCTGGCGGCAACGGAGGAAAAACAGGGCGAAGCGGCGCGATTGCTGGCGGCTTCAGGCGTTACCCGGGATGCCATTTTGAAGGCCCTGGTGGATATTCGAGGTGGGCAGCGCATCACGGACCAGAACCCGGAAGACAAATATCAGGCCCTTGAACGGTTCTGCACGGATCTTACGGCCATTGCTTCAAAGGGGAATCTGGACCCGGTTATCGGAAGGGATGATGAAATTCGAAGGATCATACAGGTCTTGAGCCGAAGGACCAAGAACAATCCCGTGCTCATCGGCGAACCCGGAGTGGGGAAAACCGCCATTGTGGAAGGGCTTGCCCAGCGCATCATTCAGGGCGACGTCCCTGAAACCCTCAAAGATAAACGGGTGGTTTCGCTTGACATGGGGGCTCTGATTGCCGGGGCCAAATACCGGGGGGAATTTGAGGATCGCTTAAAGGCCGTTCTCAAGGAAGTGACCGATGCCGAGGGACAGATTGTTCTCTTTATCGATGAAATGCACACCCTGGTGGGTGCAGGGGCCGCTGAAGGGGCCGTGGATGCCTCCAACATGTTGAAACCGGCTCTGGCCCGTGGGGAACTGCGGTGCGTGGGCGCCACCACCATCAAGGAGTACCGAAAATACATTGAAAAGGATGCGGCATTCGAACGGCGATTTCAGCCGATCATGGTGGAAGAACCCACCGTGGAAGATACGATATCTATCCTTCGGGGGCTGAAAGAAAAATATGAAGTGCATCACGGGGTTCGTATCAAGGATTCGGCCCTGGTGGCCGCGGCGACGCTTTCCAACCGGTACATCACGGACCGTTTTCTGCCGGATAAAGCCATCGATTTGATTGATGAAGCCACCAGTCGGCTGAGGATTGAAATCGACAGCATGCCCGCTGAAATCGACAATATGCAGCGAAAGATTACACAACTGGAAATTGAAAATGAAGCTTTAAAAAAGGAAAGGGACAAGGCCTCCAAGGAGCGGCGTCAGAAGATCAAGGATGAGCTGAAGGATTTGAAATCCCAGACCGAGGTGATGACCCAACACTGGAAGAAAGAGAAAGAGGCCATTGGCAGGATTCAGAGCATTAAGGAACGGATGGAAACCACCAAATCCGAGGCCCAGATTGCCGAACGGGATGGGGATCTCGCCCGGGCGGCCCAGTTGAAATACGGGCAGCAGACCGAACTGGAAAAGACCCTGGAGGAAGAAAACAGAAAACTCGAGGAACTCCAGAGTGGTCAGAAAATGCTCAAGGAAGAAGTGGACAGTGAGGATATTGCCGAGGTGGTGGCGAAATGGACCGGAATCCCCATATCGCGAATGATGGAGGGAGAAAAAGAAAAACTGTTGAAGATGGAGGAGAGGCTTTCAAGGCGGGTTGTGGGTCAGCAAAAGGCCATTGGTGCCGTGTCCAACGCGGTGCGCCGGGCTCGTTCCGGGCTTCAGGATCCCAACCGGCCCATCGGGTCCTTCATTTTCCTGGGGCCCACAGGCGTGGGCAAAACAGAACTGGCCCGTACCTTGGCGCAGTTCCTCTTCGACGACGAGCAGTACATGGTCCGTGTGGATATGAGTGAATACATGGAAAAGCACTCGGTGGCGAGATTGATCGGTGCGCCCCCGGGATATGTGGGCTATGAGGAGGGGGGATATCTCACCGAAGCCATTCGGCGGCATCCCTATTCCGTTGTTTTGTTTGATGAAATTGAAAAAGCCCACCCCGATGTGTTTAACGCCCTGCTTCAGATTCTGGATGATGGGCGTATGACCGACGGCAAGGGACGAACGGTGGACTTTAAAAACACCGTGCTGATCATGACCTCCAACGTGGGAAGCCACATCATTCAGGAGATGCAGGGAAAAGACCCTGAGGAAATGGAGAAGCGGGTGATGGAAGTCCTTCGGGCCACTTTTAAGCCTGAATTCTTAAACCGCATCGATGAGATCGTCACCTTCAATTCCCTGGGACCCGAGGAGATCAAGAAAATCGTGGGGATCCAGATCAATTTGTTAGCCAAACGCCTTGAAGCCAATAAAATTACCCTGAAGCTGACGGATGCGGCTGAAACATTCCTGGCCGAGACCGGTTTTGATCCTGTTTACGGCGCCCGGCCGTTGAAAAGGGCCATACAACATTACATCCAGGATCCGCTGGCCATGAAGATTCTGGAAGGCTCGGTACAGGAAGGAGACCGGATTACCGTGGATATGACGGACGGAGAAATTGTCTTTTCGTAAATACAAAACTGCCCATTGCCTTGTTCAGACAATGGGCAGAAATTCCTTTGACCATTGGGATTAGATGGTTTAAGTTCTTACGAAATCACTCAAAGAGAAATGGCATTTGATTTGTAAAACCTCCGATAAATCTGAGATATGAAATTCCTGGGAATGCGACAAACAAGCTGGAACCGTGGACTCTTGTTCATCGGGGACATCGCCCTGATAATGCTCGCGACCCAGCTGTCCGCTTGGATCAGATTCGAACCCGGCGAACCATCCTATGATATTTTTACGGCCCATACCGGCGCCGCCACCTTTACCCTTCTATTGTACCTCATCACGTTCTATGTCTTTAATCTCTACGATGTTTACCGCCCAGCGTCTTCACGGGAAACCGCTGCCAGGACCACGGCAGCCGTGGTCGCAGCAGGGATTCTGTTGGCCTTTCTTTTTTATTCATTACCCCATTGGGAATTTGGGCGCGGTATTTTTCTAATGCAGATGGTGTTTGTATGGTGTTTTGGATTCGGGTGGCGAAATGTCCTTTACCGGATTAATCCGATCACCTCCGGGAAAGAGAAAGTGCTCATATTGGGGGCCGGTGAGAGCGGGACCGCGTTGCGTCAGCTGTTGCAGATACCCCATTCACCCTATGAGGCTGTGGGTTTTTTAGATGACGACCCTCAAAAAATGGGCCGGATGATCGATGCCTTGCCGGTTCGAGGAAAAACGTCCCAGTTAAAAGAGATCGGAAAAGAAATCGGTGCAACGACTACATTTCTGGCCATTACAAAAGCGAGATCCAAAGAACTGATCAAAACCATCCTCGATGCAAGACTGGAAGGGATGACCATCAAAGATATGCCGGCGGTCTTTGAAGATATCACCGGAACCGTCCCGGTTGAGCATATTCGGGACGATTGGCTGGTTTTTACGGATGGGTTCAATCTCATTACCAAACCATACGTTCAAAAAGTCAAACGCCTGGTTGATTTCGGGATTTCGGGGATGTTGCTTCTGTTGTCCCTGCCTATTATCGTGGTGACGATCCTGGCCATTCGGATCGACTCCCCTGGGCCCATTTTTTTCAGGCAACAACGGGTTGGTAAGGGCGGAAAGCCTTTTACCGCCTGGAAATTTCGTTCCATGGAACAGAATGCGGAAAAAGACGGGGCCCAATGGGCATCCAAGGAAGATCCCAGGACCACCCGGGTAGGTCGCCTCATTCGCCTCATTCGCATCGATGAATTGCCCCAGATTTATAATGTATTTCTGGGTGACATGAGTCTCATTGGCCCCAGGCCGGAACGTCCCGAATTTGTCAGACAACTGGAAGCAGAGATCCCCTATTACGGGATACGCCATTCCGTACCTCCCGGCATCACGGGATGGGCTCAAGTCAACTATCAGTACGGTGCATCAGTCGAGGATTCATTGAGAAAATTGGAGTACGACATCTTTTATATCAAAAACATGTCGCTCCTCCTTGATGCCAAGATTGTTCTCAAAACCATCGGGGTTGTGCTTTTCGGGCAGGGCGCGCGATAGAAAAATCACAACCCCTCGGCCTTCATCAACTTAAACACTGACTTCCACATAATCCCAAGATCATATTTAAGAAGTTTTATCGGTTCATATGAATTGCATATGCCCAAATATTCCTCGCTGAGAGGCAGTCCGTTTTTTACAATGCCTTTTGCCAGTTGGGAGGGTCCGGTAATGCCCCCCTTGAGATATTTCAGCGCACTATACCCCTCCGCCACGTCTTCCTCATAAATGGGGGGGACGCGCGGCCTGGGACCCACAAAGCTCATCTGCCCCAGGAAAATATTCAGTAGTTGCGGCATTTCATCAAGGTAGCATTGAATCAGGATTTTCCCCATTACCGTTGTGTTTTTCTTCTCAAATTGAAAAAACCATACGGAATCTTCCGTTGCGGCTTTCTGAAGTGCCGCGGCCGTCAAGACTCTGAACTTATATATCGTAAAAGATTTTCCCCGGGATATTCTTTTTTCGCGGTAGAATATCGGCCCCCTGGAATCTTTAAAAAAAAGGCCTTCGATCCACATACAGTAAGCAATGAACACAATAAGCGGACTTGCCGGCATCAATAGTACCCAGGAGATGCATTTATCGACAGCAAATTTCAGATAGAGATTCTTCCCGAGGCCTTTAGCATATTTGGGGGATATATTCTTCATCAAGCGCTTCAAAATTGTTTTGGCCAATTTTTTCTATCTGTCAAATGTCCCCTTTTTTGGGCCCATTTAATGTGCCTTGACATAAGGCCTATGTTCGTCCAGAATGGATATCTTAGCCGAGTGACGAAATTTCAGGGAGCGCTTCATTTATTACTGTCCAAAAACAGGGGAACAAAGCATGCTGATTCAGACCAAAATTCAAATCGAGCCCGAAAATTTCAACTTCATTAAGAAAGTCTATAAAGACCTGAAGTACAGAAGTTTGAGCGAGTATATGCGCGAGGCCATCAATGCCAAAGTGCGGGAAGATCGAAAAAGGCTTCGAGAATTAAAAAGACTAAAGGCTATGGAAATGATTGGAAAAGGGCCATATAGTGACATCTTTGAATCCATCGAAGGGGAAGATTTTGAAAACAGGTGATCTCTACCGGGTCAATCTTGCGCCAACAATGGGTGATGAAATCAGGAAAACACGTCCGGTTATCGTGTTGAATGGTGGGCACGAGAAGCATCTCAGGCTGGCGATTGTTGTTCCCATCACCGCCTGGAGTCCGTATTGGGATGAAAATCCTTTTTTTGTGACTTTAGAACCAAACGCATGCAATGGTCTTCAAAAAAAATCGTCAGTTGACTGTTTTCAGGTCAGGGCCTTGAGCCATAAGAGATTTGTCAATAGGATAGGAAGCATCACAACTGCTGAAATCGACGTCATAAAGAAGGCGATTGCCTTAATCCTTGATATCGAACCGGAAAATTGCGATTGAAATCCCGTTTGCCTACAGACGACAATTGCTTTCAAGTCGGTCACATCGTCTATGCCCACACATCAAGAGCAATTTATTCGAAACCATTAGGGAACTGGAAGAAAATAATATACGCATATCGTGCAGAACTTTTGTTCGTATTCAAGGCGTGATAGCAGGTGCATAGTGAGCTATGTGCCTGTTGTCACAACGTAGAAGACGGGAAAAAGGGCAAGCAGGATGCGCAGATTATTTTTTGGAAGTTCCCTTACATGATTACAGGAGCTTAAAAAGCGTTGCGACAATAGCCGCTTGCGCCACAAGCATTCCGGCTACCCATCTGATGATTCTCGCTGTTAAATTAGCTTCCAAAATTTGCAGGTCCTTTTTTGTCGCCAGTTGCTCATCAATTAGGGCAGCGATAGCTTCGGCATGAATCTCGGCTTGGTTCTCTGGAACTCCCGCGCCCCTAAGCTTTTTAGAATAGGCCAACGTGTCAAAGATTGCTGTGGCCATGATTATTTCCCCCTTTCAGAAAGTCGTCATCCAAGGACCGGATAGATAATAACAGATCATATTAGTGCAATGCAAGTTTCTCTAATGCTCTCAAAAAATTTCCCTGAAAAAACGGTTCCGCTTTTTCCTCAACCCAAGCAATACATTCAATCGTAACCCTAGATCTCAGACAAATCAATTATGTATAACCTATAGGTTCCATTACAATTGTTATTTCTATTTCTATAAAATCTTATTCCACTTCCTGGTGCCGTTGCCGGCATTCCAGTATGTCAACATTATCCTTTCTCCTCCTTAACATTGTTTTGCCAATGTGTATTATACACATGCGTATAATACACTATTGCGAAATATCCAAAACCTTACCCCAACTGGATTATCTGATTCAGACGCCTGCATACATCAGCGAAGGGCACATCCAGCAACCTTTTGAGCGTATGCGCCCTCGCACTGCGCATACGCCAGTCGAATGATTTTGGCTGGTGGCAGAGTACGTAACTGGTTTTTCCTGCCTTGCTTCGACCTTTGGCCTGCCCGATGGCAACGGCAAATGGGTTGTCGGCATTGTATTCCGCTGTAGTCATGGGCAGGCCGATAACCAGTGATGTCGTGTTGTTGAAGTTCCGCGGAGAAAGCACCAGAAATGGGTGTACATCGCGCATTTCCTGTCCTGCCTGGGGATTGCAATCGATCCAGATGATATCCTGCCGCGCCGGCACCCACGGCCGACTGCCTGTCGCCTTTTTGTTTGTCTTTACCACAGCTCGGCCCCAACGAACTGACCCTGCATTACTTCGCCTCCGTGACGGGCCGGGTCAAACCGAGCCAGGCGCTGATCCAAGGTCAGTTCAGCATCCTCCACAGGCCGGATCACAATGGTACCTTCTTCCACTGAAATGCGCACACGTTGATCGACATATAAATGCGCCGCGCGAGCCACTGCTGCAGGCAGGCGAACACCCAAATTGTTTCCCCACTGCTTGATATCCAAGACGGCTTCGGCCATAACAACCTCCTCACGACGACTGTTTAATGTTTAGACATAGTTTAAACATCCAATTCCGACCCGTCAAGAAGAAAAAACGTGTGAGAAGGCTATTGCCCCCCAAAAAAGATTGATATCCCTATAAGTACACATTAAAGTGTACACATTCATGTAGGGAGGTGATCAATAAATGGAAATCAATGCTGCAGAATTCCGGGCAAATTGCTTTAAGATCCTTGACCAGGTTAAGATAACACATAAGGAAGTAGTGATTACCAAACGGGGAAAGCCTATTGCAAAGCTGGTACACTTTGCGCGGCAGGACGAAAAGGATCCTCTCCTTGGAAGCATGGAAGGCCTTGTTGAGACTATTGGCGATTTAACCAAACCGGTCATTGATTCCGACGTATGGGAACTTGATTAACCGCAAGACGCAAATAATGCAATGGGGTAACTTTGTTAATTGAGACCACGGGTGTTTCCAGGTTTTGAACCCATTTCTTCTTGCGTTGTGGTTCCAATAAGCGCTTGCCAACGGCAGTTGGAGCAGATGTGGAAGTCTCGAAAAGAATCGTTTTTTATCAATCACATCCCCCATACCCAAATTTCCTTTCCTTTGAAGGAATCTTCACGTTGAAATATTTTCTCTTCCCAACTCCTGTTTTCATTCCTGTCGAAAACAATCAAATGGCCTTCATTCGCATCAGATCGGTCCATGTAAGCATAAGTCTGTTCAAGACCGTCCGCCACAGTTCGGTCCAATGTATTGTGCAATCCTTTCAGTTCAATAACAATTTTCTGCACATTCTTTGGGCCATGCGCTTTGCGCTCGCCGCCATCCGTATCTGTGGGCCAGATAACCAGCAGGTCCGTCCTCAAACGTCCCAAACCGTATTCTCTTTCCACACGACCTCCACCGTTAACAATCCTCTGTAAAAACGCCTGCATCAGAAGCTGGGGACCCGCTTCTTTGTACTCGAACCTCTCCACCCAATGCTCTGAGTGCTCACGAAAAAATTCCTGAAAAGACGAAACGAGTTTTTTCATGTTCAGGCTCCCATCCGGTCGAATATACCACAGAGGCTCTTCAGATATTGTAACCTGAGCACTGTAGGTCAGCTCCCGAGGAATAACTTCCTGGTATATTCGATTCGCTATTCTGAGCTGCCCGTCAATCTTAATCAGCCCGAGATCCCTTGCGTAATAAAGATCATCCGTGGGAATCTGCTCCGGTCCCTTCAATCCAACCAGTATAGGCTCGATCACCCTGCGAACCCGTTCCTCTTTGAGCTTGTCGGCCAATTGATCCAAGTGGGTGTCTCTTCTCAAAATAATATTCTCTTTGGCTTGCTCAATCATCTTTGCCGTGATAAGCCGACTCCTGTTTCTCCCCTCCTTCATTTCAAAACAGACCTCGTAGCCTAAAGCATTCACCAGCCACGGCTGTCCCTCTGTAAGCTCCCAGGCCAAGTTCAGAGCCCGATCCGTAAATCCCTGTCCGGTTTCCTTCGTGTGCTGCCCAAAGAGGACATGAATATCGTCCGCTGAAAAATCTCCTAAACGGAGAGATTTTGCCTTGACGTTAAATGCGCTCCCACCGGTAATGATGGCTTTTTCTCTGGATGAGTTTATGCGGTAGTCGCGTACGTCGCGTACACCGCATAAAACAATACTCTGAGGAAAGAATTCAGGCCGCTTATCATACCCTGCCCGCAACTGGCGCAATACGGAAACCAGGGTATCCCCGATAAGAGAGTCAATTTCATCAATAAGAAGAATCACAGGCAAGCTGCTTTTTCGGCACCAATGAGTAACAACAGCATTGAAGGCCGCGCCGCCACCCCTTTCCTCCAACATGTTCGCGAAGGTATTTTGAATCGTTTTATCTTCAAAATAAGTGTCAGCCCTATCCGCCATCTCGCTTAAAATTGCTCTAATTCCTGTCTCAACATCCTCTCTGGCCACCTGGGCAGCCTCCACGTTTAAGTAGAGGGCGCGGTATTGCTCCCCGGCATTCAGGTATTTCATGAGTGCCAGAAGACAGGTGGTTTTTCCGCTTTGTCTCGGTGCGTGCAGAACGAAATACTTTTTCTGATCAATCAAAGAAAGCATCCCGTCCAAGTCAAACCTTTCTAAAGGCGGGAGACAATAATGGTCTTCGCAAACCGTCGGTCCAGCTGTATTAAAGAAGCGCATTATCTCCACCTCGTTGTCAGTCTATCCGTGCAAAAGCGGGACGCTGGTAAGAAAGTAAGTTGCTCATATTTGTTCAACCGGTTAAATGGCTGTGGCCGTTGAGGCAGTGACGATCAGATTGTTGGATGCTGCCCTGAAAAGGGAAGAAGTTGGTTTTCATTGGGGTTTTGGATTCCTCTTTTCAGTCGGGCAGCGAGAGGGGCATGGGGCCGGTTCTTGACATAGGGCATTTATTCGTTTTGTAACAGCGACAATAGAGAGGGATGTTCGCTTCGTTATTCAGTTTCTCTGACCAGTTCTTTTGCCACATCGAGTGTGATACGTATCTTTCTACCATATATTTTCCTGAAATCGGTTATTCAGCCGGGTAGGCATGAGTCTATCTTCCAACCATTGGGCTATTTACCCAAATATGCGATGACCGACGATTTGAATACTTCGAAATCCTGGAGGTTATTTCTCAAAATTGCCACCACGATTTCAGGATCAATCCTTTCATAATCATGCACAACGATATTTCGGAATTTGGCCATTTTTTCAAAAGCGACCAGATGTGGTTTGCTCAGAATACCGTTTTCTACCAGTATCCGAAAAACATCCGCGTACGTCTCCGGTACTCTCATTTTTTCATCTGATATGATATGACCACCGATATCCAGGCAGGTTTCAATCATCATTTGAAACGTCCGTTCCACGATTCTTTGCGTCTTCCAATCACCTGCATAAGCCTGCACGGTTATAGACGCGTATTCCGCGATCTGCTTCAGGTATTCGTCCAACGTGGACAGTTTTCTCAGTATGAGGGTCTTATCAACCATGTAAGTACCGTTGCTCCAGAATTCGGGTTTCTATTTTTGAGAAGTCCATATAGGCCCGCAAGGTCCTTGATTCGAAGATGTGGCGGATAAAAGGGAGATTGTCGGCCA
>Ga0208901_1000043_pt1 | contig 80753 bp, 67 predicted proteins | sample AntAceMetag02UKF_FD_184764 | JGI IMG/M metagenome (GOLD analysis project Ga0208901, IMG submission 184764) | Saline lake microbial communities from Ace Lake, Antarctica - Antarctic Ace Lake Metagenome 02UKF (SPAdes) (version 2) | ecosystem: Environmental > Aquatic > Non-marine Saline and...
GAAAGGCGCAGGACTTCAGGTCTCCTATCCCCGGCTGGGTGAAAACAGCACGGGGCTCATCGCCGTTGTGCCCGGGGAATCTTCGAAGTTGCCGCTGGTTTTCACCGGTCATCTGGACACGGTTCCCATTGGCGATGCCCCATGGGACAGCCTTCCCCATGGCGCGGAAATTAAAAACGGACGTCTTGTGGGAAGAGGCTCAAGCGATATGAAAAGCGGTGTTGCGGCCATGGCTGTAACCGCCCTTCACCTGGCCCGGGAACCCAAAGGGAAGGCCGGGGCTATTTTTGTATTCACCGCAGGGGAGGAAACGGGCAGCGAGGGGGCCTTTCAGATGAAAGAGAGCGGGGTCCTGCCTGATGAAGCCGGTGCCATTGTGGTGGCGGAACCCACAAGCAACATCCCCCTTCTGGGCCATAAGGGGGCCTTCTGGTTGGAGTGCACGGCAAAAGGTAAATCAGCGCACGGTTCCATGCCGGATTTAGGCGATAATGCCATCTACAAGGCAGCCCGCGCCGCCGCCAGTCTTGAGGATATCTTTTCTTCGGCCGAGGCCCACCCACAACTGGGAAAACCCACCGTGAATGTGGGGACTTTTGTCGGGGGTTCAAAGATCAACATGGTTCCTGATTCCGCCCGCTTTCGGGTGGATCTGCGTAGCGTACCGGGTGTGGAACATGCCCGCCTTTTTGAAGATATCCAGGCACACCTGGGTCCGGATATTAGAATTGAGCGTCTGATTGATTTGCCCGGCATTTTGACGCCTTTCACCGACCCCTGGATCACCAAGGTTCTTGACATTATGGAGCGCATACAGGGAAACAGGCCTGAACCGGGATATGTCAATTTCTTCACCGATGCGTCCGTTCTGACATACGCCATGAACAACCCGCCCACCCTGATCTTGGGCCCCGGCGAACCTTCCCAGGCCCATCAAACCAATGAATTCTGCGAGGTGGAAAAGATCGGTCGGTCCGTGGACTTCTATCGGGCCATCGCCGAAAACTGGTTTGCTTCCTGAGATGAATCGGCATTTTCCACGGAAATTCAGTAATGCGTTAGCTTTTTCCAACCCCATTCGGCAATCTTCGGGGTAAGATTTCATAAATTTTATCCCGGCGGCCGATGCAGATGACGTATATGCTGATTTTTTTGTCTTCCACAAGGTAGGCCAGTCTGTAACCCATCGATTTCAGTTTTATTTTGTAGAGATTGGGATAGCCTTTGAGTTTTGCTGATTTGACGCGAGGATTTTGAAGCCGTTTTTTCAAGTGCGCCTTAAATTGTTTTTGGACGTGTGGGTCGAGTTTTTGCCAATCTTTAAGGGCACTTCTAAAAAAGCTCAGCTTATAGGTCATCTATGGAAACCTCAACAGCTTCGGCTTTCTCATGTTTGCGTTCTTCATAGATCCTGCCCAACTCAATGTCTTCGGCCATTTCCAACAGCCTTTCGTAGACCTCCGGCGGTACGATGTACGCTGCTGTTTTATTTCGATTCAACAGGGCAATAGATTCGCCTTCTGCGGCATCAATGAGGGCCTGGGGGTTTTTCTTGAATTCAGTGATGCTGGCGGTCTTGCCCGCATGAATGGATTCTAACATTATCCTGTTCTCCCAACATGTTTTTAACTGCGGATATGATCATTCAATAGATTGCTAAAGGGCTCTTTGTCAAGATCTTTAAAAAGATCTTTCCGAGATTCGGTGCGTAAAAAGTTAATTGACTTTCCTGATTAATGGTCTATACTGATAGATACTTTCCTGTGAACAGGGGCATACCATGGAAGCGACAGCAAAATTATTTCAAAATGGCCGATCTCAGGCTGTTCGGTTGCCAAAAGCATTTCGTTTTAAAGGAAATCAGGTAAAAATTAGCAAAATTGGAGATAAAGTGATCCTTGAGCCATTTAAAGAAACCAGCTGGCCGGAAGGTTTCTGGGATGATTTTTCTTATGACCCGGACTTCGGAACCCCTGCCCCCTTGCCGTCAGAACCGGTGGTTCTGGATTGAGCGGTGAGGAATGTACCTTCTCGATACAAATATTATCAGTTACTGGATGCGTGGCGATAAAGAGGTCATTGGCCGAATCAAGCATCATTCTCCAGCTGATTTGGCATTTTCAACCATCACACTGGCTGAAATACTCTTTGGAATTAAAAAATCACCCGTGAAAAAGAAAGTGAGGCGGTTGAAAATTGAACGGATATCCTTGTTGCTGGATCTGTATCCTTTTGATGAAGCGGCAGCCGGGAAATATGCCGTTGTAAGGACGCAGCTTGAAAGACAAGGTACGCCGATCAGTGAACGCGATACCCAGATAGCCGCCATTGCCATGGCGAACAGTTTGACGGTTGTAACTCACAATGTGAAAGAGTTCATCCGAATAAAGGACTTAAAGGTTGAGGATTGGGCAAGTTGATTGAGCTTCGATTCCCGGTCCGATGTTTGACCCGTGTGGTTTTTCCGGTACGTCTCGGGCCTGGAATTAGGCAGCTTTTCTGTCCGTCTATTTGTGTCCATTATTTAAACATGGTTTCAAATTAACATGGATAAATTGAAAGTTAAGTACGCAAATATCGGGGCTTTATTGGTACAATGAAGATGCATTTATAATGCAGGAGCGAAGCGGCCCCCTTTTTTTCCGGAGCAAACCTACGTTGTGTACCCTCCATCAAGTCCCGAGTTACCTCTTTTCTGAATTTTCCACCGCAAATGGATGAAAATGTCAAAAGAAGGGGTCAAGTCTACGTTTGACTGTTGCTGGTGTGGATGGGGGTTGGGCCACGATAAGAATTTGAAGAAGCTTGAAAAACTCATAACATATTGCATTGTCGGTATTTTGAACTTTCTTCTAAAATACTGAATGCAGGTTTCAGGTAATAAATAATAATATCCCCGATCCAAAAGAGGTGAATATAGTGGGCAATTCGTTTAAGAATCAATTTCTGAAAAAAGGCTTGGTGACCAAGAAACAGGCCAACAAGGCAATCAATGAGAAGCATGTTTCCCACTCGAAAAAAAGAAATAGAAAAACGCGGGAAGATGATGAGATCCAAAGAAGAATCCAACTGGCTCGCAATGAGCAGTCGGCCCGTAACAGAGAACTGAATCGTCAACGTAATGAGGTCGCTAAGGAAAAGGAAGTTCAAGGCCAGATAAGGCAGATAATCAAGCAAAATTTGATTGAAATCGAAGGAGATAATTCCTTTCATTTTGTTGACAACAAAAAGATTAAAAAATTCTATGTCAGCAAACAAATTGTTGGAGGTCTCGGTAATGGTAAAATGGCCATTGTCAAGCAGGATGAGCAATATTTCATCGTCCCGGCAAAAGCAGCCAGACACATTCAGGAGCGCAAAGCGGAATCTCTTATCCTCCTTAATTCATCGGTAATAAAAGAACTTGATCCTGATGATCCCTATGCTGAGTTTCCAATACCTGATGATCTTGAATGGTAGTGGTAGATGATAGCAGGGAGATCTCGTAAAAGGGGTCAAGTTTACGTTTGACTGTTGCTGGGGTGGATGGGGATTGGGCCACGATAAGTACCTGTTTTTGAATGGATAGTGTGGGAAGGGGACTCTGTTGCACTAGACGAAATTTGAACAAGGCGCTTCAACTGATCCCAAGGGCATTTCGCCCTTGGTCCAGGTGAGCTTTTCGTTATATGGAAAACATGGAATCATCCAATTTGATTGTTAAAAACAAAAGACAAAAATATTTAATCCCACTCCTAATTGGAGCTGCCTGGAATGTATTCTTCGGTCTTATGGGTGTTTTTAATCTTCCATTTCATATTACGCTTTTCTACAACTCAATTACTCCTGCTGTTAAATTAATTGCTAATCAAGAATTCTGGTTAGTTGTATTGTTGGCAGGTGTAAGTTACGGTGTTGTTGCATTTAATGTTTCTAGATTTAGATTTTTCATTACTATTGGTGCTATTGGAAAAATAGGCTTTTTTCTGTTAATAAGCTACCTTTGGTTGGGCTCATCAGTTACTGATTTTGCGGTTATTATTGCAGGCGGAGATTTATTATGGGCTATCTATTTCTTATTATTTATCTATAGAACCAGAGAGTACGGATATATTTAATCTGAAAAATCATATAACAATGCCATAAAGACGGGCCGCAATCGCCGTCGATGCGGTCAAGTACAGTGGTTATGTCTAAGAATCCGGAAACTTGAAATAAGTGCAGCGGCCGCTTATGGCTGGCGTGTGTGCCGGGCATGGCACAGACTAGCGAAGTGAAAGTCCTTGTACTAGGTTTTCGCGGAGCCTAAGGTTAGGAGAAGCGGGGGCATGGGGGTCATGGGGACATCCTTAACTTTTTAACTTTAGCGCTTTATTTGGTGTTAAGAACAACAACGGGGTTGCGTCCTCATTCTTGACACTTTTTCAAAGAATAAAAACGGGTCTATTTCAAATATTGACAGTCATAGGGTTAAAGGGAATGGTCAAGCAAGTCTGTCTGCCACGTGGGAATACCGTTGAAATAATGGATACATACGGATGAATCGACCGCAATCACTAATCCAATAAGTGGCGTCAAGAGCTGATATGATTTCGGGCACATGCGTAACATGCGGTTTCATCAAGGACCGCTTTCACAAAAATGGAAAGGAAGAGATTTATGTTATACACAATTGCGGTTGTTCTGATTCTGCTTTGGCTGTTGGGAATCGTTTCATCGTATACGATCGGCGGGTTTATCCACATCCTGCTCGTCATTGCCATTGTGGTTGTTCTGTTGCGCGTCATCAGCGGCAGGAAGCCGTTTTGACCCCTTTATGATTTTTTTGAAAGGAGAATAACAAACAGAAGGCATCGGCCCAAAGCCGAGAGGATATACTTTTAAAAATGAAAGAGGTGTTAATGGCTTCACTCAATCCGGATCATGTGCAAGCAGTTATCAAAGCAATCAATCAGGGACCCTATTTCAAGCATTTATCAATGCCTGTTAAAGAGATGGGAATGGGATATTCAATCGTCGAACTCAAGGTGGGCAATGAACATTTGAATCCCTTTGGCGGGATTCATGGGGGTGTTTATGCTTCGGTAATCGATACTGCGGCATATTGGGCTGCATATTGCGAACTTGAAGAAGGGATTGGGTTGATATCCATTGATCTTAAGATTGATTACCTGGCGCCCATCAGTGACGGGATTATCACAACGAAGGGACGAAGCATCAAGATCGGTAAATCAATGTGCCTGGCGGAAGCAACGGCGACTGACGGGAACGGGAAATGGTTGGCCCATGGGACAAGCAAGATGATGGTCAGAAAAGGGCTCCAGACAATCGAGGATGCGCTTAACTTCACGGGATCTGAGCCGCTTCCGCTAAAATTCATTTAACGAGAAATGACGTATTTCTAAATAGGCGAACTGATGTTCATGCGACTATTTTCAGTTTTTAGCAAACTCTCTTGTGGTCCGTGCCGGTCCGGCATTAAAACCCCTGAAACAAGGCTGCCACGGGAATAACCGCCACGTTGCCCATACTATTTTTTTGACTGCGGCGTCCCGGACCTCTGAAACAAAAACCCCATCCTTTTATAAAATTCAGGCAGTCTTTCCTCATTATAAGAAGGACATTCCTTTAGAATTTCAAGGGTTTCCTGTTTTTTCAGGGGCCATTGTGCTTTCTTTTTAGCAAAAACCACATCATTGCTGATATTGGCATAGCATGCCGGGCCCGGAGTGCGGAAATGTTGACTGGTTTCTCCCCATATTTCTCGGATCGGCCTTTCAAGCATATTGCCGAATGACAGCATCGTAAAATCGCAGGGACAGACATTTCCCTGGGAATCTATGAACATATAGTTAAAACCGGCTCCGCATCCGTAGTATTTCTCACTTTCAAAAAAATCATAGGCAAACACACCGGGGTAACCTTTGGTCCGGGTGCATTTTTTCTGGATTTCAAAAATAGTCTTTACATTTTCAGCAGATAGCCGCTCTTCCGGTTTGCTGGTGAGCTTTCCGCTCAGGATCGGAGATGTCAATCGCATATCGTTAATCCCAATATCCTTGAAAAAATCAATCACCTTGAATATTTCCCGGCGGTCGCTGACAAGGGGTTTATCCGGCACAAACGAGACGGCTACGTAAAAGCCTTCATCCTGAAACAGCTTTATGGCGTTTAATGCATCATCAAAAATCCCTTCTTTTCGACGGCCTTTATCGTGGATTTCAGCTTTATAATGATCGAGGCTGATCACCGGGATTTCCAACCCCGCTTTTTTCAGGCGTTTTACCCGGTCCCGATTCAGTTTATATCCGGTTGTAAAAACGATCGGCATCGACCTTTTATCAATGGATGCGATGATGTCTTCAAGATCATCCCGCAATAAAGGCTCTCCTCCGGTAAGGCCAATCACGCTTGCCCCAAGGTCCTGAACATCGGAAATCGCTTTTTTCAGCTGGTCGAGGGTCAGGATGTCCTTTTTGGAACGATCGGAAAATGAGCAATGCCAACAGTTGCAGGGGCACTGGGGCGTTATTGCAAAATTGGTTACAACCGGCAGAGGGTTCCCGGAAGTTATGGAAACAACACCTTTGAGAAAACGGTCATAAGCCAAAGATGGAAAATAGGGCGTAAAGGTGTTTGTATAGATTTTATTTCCGATCCTGGTGAGCTTACTTTCCTTTGAAACATAATTCATGGCAAATTTTTGTTTGACCGATAACTTCTTGAGCTCTTTATTCATCCCCATTTTCAATGTTGTCAGAAGCTTTTGAATCCCGTATAACTGTTTTCCATTATGTTGCCGCAATGTGATTTCTGATGTCATGATGGACGTCCTTATTTTTTTGTAATCCCAACGAAACACATGTACCAAAAAACAATGAAGATGACATCTTATTTTAACAGGAGGTCGACCATATGGGCGAACAACACATTAAAATAACGCAACTGTTTAATGCGCCTGTTGATACGATTTTCGGCCTATTATCAGACCATGAAGCTTTTGGAAAGATCATAAAAACAAAAATCAAACGGGTGGTCGACAGTCAAGGTGGAAACAAGAATGGGTTGGGATCAGTCAGGCGGATTAACGTTTTTCCGGTCCTGTCATTTGAAGAAACCGTGATTGCATTCGAACCCAACCAACTGATAGCGTATACTGTCAGTAAAGGTAGTCCCATCAAAAATCACAGAGGGCAAATGGCGTTCTCCCATGAGCAGGGCAAAACCAGACTTATTTATACCATTGATTTTGAACCGAAACCGCCCTTTCTTTTTTTCGGTTCTGTTATAAAAAAGACGATTGAAAAATCCATGCGCGATAGCTTGAAACGGCTTTTCGCCCAATACGAGTAAAGGGGTTCGGGAATTCTATTGCCGGGCACGCCTCCAAAGGAGGCCCTACGAACCATAAACAGGAGAGATGATATGCGTGATATAATGAAGCGATTTTTCGCCCGGGTTCCAGGGGAAAAAACTTCAGATAACAGGAGCGTGCAGGAAGTTCGTGTGGCCACCTGTGCTCTTTTTCTGGAGATGGCCCATATTGACGATACCTTTACGAAGGAAGAGACGGAGATCATCCTCTCCATTCTCAAGGAAAAATACCAGTTGTCGGATGAGTATGCGGATCATTTGCTGGAGGAAGCGGAGAGGGAGTTGAAGGAGAGTATCGATCTCTGGCAATTTGCCAAGCTGATCAACGACAACTATTCCATAGACGAGAAGATGGAGGTCATCAAGACCCTCTGGGAAATCGTTTTCGTGGATGGAAAGATGGATCGCTACGAGAACTACCTCATGCATAAAGTGGCAACACTACTGCGGCTTTCCCATGAAAAACTCATTGATGCGAAGCTGGCGGTACTCCATGGTTCTTCAGATGGCCCCGATCATTTCGGGAAGGAGGAAAATTCAGTGGCACCAAAAGGGGAGGAACAGATGATGCTGAAGGTCGTTTTTCATCTGAACATGGATGAAGCGGAAAGGCTGGTCATGGCCCTGAATAACATCACCAACCTGTTGAAGGAGATTCCCTCAACGGAAGCGGCCATCTGCCTGCTGGCCAACGGGTCTGCGGTCAGACTCTTTCAAGGGGACCATACCGCTGCCCACAGCATGCGCGTGGCAGAACTCTCGGGCAAAGGTGTTCGTTTTTTGATGTGCAGCAATTCCCTCACGAACCTGAACCTTAATCCCGGTGAGATGCTGAACGGCTGCGAGGTAGTCAAGGCGGGCATCATGGAATTGATCCGCCTCCAGGCCGACGGGTATTCCTATATTAAGCCCTGAGGGATGATATGTCATTCGATCAACTTGGCCTTCGGATCGAACTCCTTAAAGCCGTTAAAGCCAAAGGTTACACCGCTCCCACCCCCATTCAGACCGGGGCCATTCCCGTTATTCTGGGCGGGCGGGATATTCTCGCCCGCGCCCAGACCGGAACGGGAAAAACAGATGCATTTGCGCTTCCTCTGGTTGAAATTCTGAGCCTCAAAAAAGGTAAAGGGCGACATCCCCGAGCACTGGTTCTGACGCCCACCCGGGAACTGGCGCTTCAGGTGGGGGAAAGCATCAAGGCCTACGCAAGGCGGGTCTCCATGCGGTGCACTGTTGTTTATGGGGGTGTTCGCATCAATCCGCAGGTCGATCGGCTAAAGCGAGGTATCGATGTCCTTGTGGCCACACCGGGCCGACTACTGGATCTTGCAGGCCAAAGGCATGTGAATCTTTCCCGCATAGAATTCCTGGTTTTCGACGAGGCGGACAGAATGCTGGATCTGGGATTCAGTGAGGAGATTACCGAAATCCTCCATCTCGTTCCAGGCGAACGGAGGACCATGCTGTTTTCCGCTACCTACACCCGGCAGATCCGGGATCTTGCCGGAAAAATGCTGAATGATCCGGGGTTTATCGAGGTGACGCCCAAGGCTACGGCTGCCGAATCGGTCGTCCAGAAGGTTCACCTGGTGGACAAATCAAATAAACGGGCTCTTCTTATCCACCTGATCACCCGGGGACGCTGGACCCGGGTACTGGTCTTTACCCGCACAAAACACGGGGCAAACAAACTTACGGAGAAACTTTCCGCACAGAAAATCAATGCAGTGGGGCTGCATGGCAACAGGAGCCAGTCTTTTCGAACACGGACCCTCAAAGAATTCAAAAACGGTGAGATCCGTGTCCTCGTGGCAACGGATGTGGCCGCAAGGGGCCTGGACATCAGCAATCTACCCTATGTGGTTAATTACGATATGCCGGGCATCCCCGAGGATTATGTTCACCGCATCGGTCGCACGGGCCGCGCGGGTGAAAGCGGCATTGCCGTTTCCCTGGTCAGCACCGATGAAAAGCCTTACCTTCAGGCCATTGAAAAACTGTTGAAGCGGAAGATTCCGGTGGAAAAGGTTGAGGGCTATACGGTGGACAGCGATGTTCCGGATTTTGTTCTTTTGCGTCCCAACAACCCAGCCAGCGAAAAAAAGGCAGACAAGGCCATAAAAGAGCTGGTTGCCAAAAGAAATGCTGCAAAACAGCGATCGCAAATCCGGAAGGCAAAAGCGACCGGTTCCGGAAAAAGTTCGGGACCGGGATCGAAATCCCGATCCGGCAGGGGAAACCCCAAGGCGGGAAAAAAGCAGCCCCGAACAGGATCGCGTTCCCCTCACGTTTCTAAACGAGGCAAACCCAGGGGCTGAGGATGTCCTTACTCCCCCTAAGAACCAAACCCCGCATCAAAGACCTTGAGGTTGTTTTCCCTGAAACGGTCGGGGCTTACGTTGATGATGGTTTGTCGCAACTCATCATGTGTAAAGGGTTCGTCTTCAGCGGCAGCAAAAAACCCCATGAGCGCCAGATTGGTGGACATGGGACTCCCCAAAGCCATAGCCGTTTTCTGGGCAGGGAAGGCATGGTATACGATCCCCTGTTTTTCCATATACGGTATGACATCCTTTCTTGGAAATTCATTTTCTTCCGCGTTCACGTAAAGGCTTCCGCCAGGTGCCAGAAAAGGGAGATTGCGATAGGCCTCGTTTTCCTCCAGGGCCAGCAAAAAACCGGCAGTCTGCTCGCGTACCAGGCTGCTGGAGGCTGTTCCCAGTTTGAGGTGGGAGACCACCGATCCGCCTCTCTGAGCCATGCCGTGGGTTTCGGCCCCCAGGGTTTCCAGCCCCTTATCAAGGGCGGCGCGGGCAAAAATTTTGGTCATGAAAAGGATTCCCTGTCCACCCAGACCACATAATATCATGTTTACATTTTCCATACTATTCCTCATATCTATTCAAGCGTTAAATTCATTCCGCATTCCGCAATCGTCAATCCGCAATCCTGACAATGGCTCCTGTGGGGCAGACCTGCAAACATACGCCGCACTGTACGCACAGGGCCTGGTTGATGCTGGTCCGTCCTAAATCTTCATCTTTGTAAAGGGCGGGACATTCAAACCGCTCATGGCAGAAATTGCATTCGGTGCAGTCATCGGTGACTTCCACCGGTATACGTTCGGGAACCGCTTCCGCCCCGTAGGCGATGACGCAGGGATGGCGGGCGATAATGACCGCAATGCCGCCATCGGGGGATTCCACGTACTGGATTGCCTGTTTCATGAGAGCGCCCATGGCTTTGGTATCGTAGGGGTCCACTTCTTCGATGAAATCGATGCCGCAACCTTTGACCACTCGTTCCAGGGGAATGGCTTTTCCTTTGCTGCCGTCTGCGCGTATACCAATGCCGGGGGTAGGCTGCATGCCGGTCATGGCGGTGATGAGATTATCCAGAATAACCAGGATGAACCGGGCATCATTGTAAACGGCGTTTAAAAGCCCCGCCGTGCCCGAATGGTAAAAGGTGGAGTCGCCGATGGTGGCCACCACCGGTTGCTCCACGCCATCCTGTTTGTAGGCATGATAGAAGCCTGAAGCCATGGTGATGGCGGCGCCCATGTCCAGTACCGTGTCCACGGCCCCCAGGTTAAGCCCCAGGGTATAACAGCCGATGTCGGATGTAAAGATGGCCTTGGGCCGGGTCTTTCGAATGGTGAAAAAGCTGGCCCGGTGGGGGCATCCCGCGCAAAGGGTCGGTTTTCGAATGGGCAGTTCCAGGCTTTGCACCAGTTGGCCTATCCCGTAATTCTCTTTACGGGTGAAGGGTTCAAGCTTCAGCTCTTCAAGGATTTTTCCCAGGCAATCAAAAATAACCTCTGGCAGCAGTTCCCCCTGGGAGGGGACATGACCCGAGATGCGGCCCAGAACTTTGCGGTTGTCTCCCAGCAGGTATTCGATGAGGGTGTCGGTTTCCTCCAGCACCAGTACTTTTTCGCAGGCCCCCATGAATTCGTCGGTCAGACGTTTGGGAAGCGGGTAGGGGGCGCCCAGTTTCAACAGGGGAATATCATCTCTTTTTTCATCTTTCAGGATATCATTGATGGCGGCGAACGGTACGCCACCCGCGATGATTCCCAGTTGATAGCGTTTCCCCTCATCCAGATTGTGGTAATTGATGTGGGACAGGGTGGAGAAACGTTCTCCGATGGTTTCCAGTTTTTTGTTCAGTTCCCCATGGAGGATAAACCGGAATCGGGGGGTCGCCGCCCAGCGGCCCGGATCCTTCTCAAATGAGGCTTTTCGGGTGTTATTCTCAAGGGTGTCCCACGAAAGGTTTTGCCGGGCGTGGCAGACCCGGATGGCGGGCCTCAAGATGAAAGGAATGCGGAATTCCTCCGAGAGGTCCATGGCAAGGCTCGCCATTGCCCTGGCTTCCTCGGGGGTTGCCGGATCCAGGATGGGGATTTTGGCAAGCCTGGCCATAAATCGCGTATCCTGTTCGGTTTGGGAGGAATGGGGCCCCGGGTCATCGCAGGAGATGATGACCAGCCCGCCGACGGTTCCCATGTAGACGGCACTCATGAGGGTGTCTGCCGCCACGTTCAGTCCCACCTGTTTCATGCAGCAGGCGGCTCTTTTTCCGGAGATGGCGGCGGCAAAGGCATTGTCCAGGGCTACCTTTTCATTGGTGGACCATTCCACGTAGGTGTTCAGTCCTTCCGATTTTACCAGGCGGATCGCTTCGGGCAGTATCTCGGAACTGGGGGTTCCCGGATAGGAGGTCATCACCTGACATCCGGCCTCCATCAGCCCCAGGGCAATGGCGCCGTTTCCTAAAAAAATCTCTTGTTTCATGTTAACTCCTCACTTTTTGTAATTCATTAGAATTCATATAAACGGGTTAAAGACGGCATAAGGGGCAGCAGCAGTCCGCCCAGGGGAAATATGTTTGCCGTGGCTTTGGGTTGCTTTTCCTGTTCTTGATGAATGGCCGCTTGTAGAGAAGGGGCATATTGAAATCCCAGTCGGCTTACAGATGTTTCGTCCAGATCATCAGACACAATGGTGATACGGGTACTGGAAGCGCAGACTAGGGCGAAGAAAATGGCGCAGTTGAAATCGATGGCGCCTTCCGCCATGGGTTTTGCTGATTTGAAGGCGTTTACCGCGTAATGTCCCGTATGTTCCGGGTGGGTCTCGAAAATTGTATCAAATGCTCTCAGCATGGGTTCAGGCATACCATTGGGACATCTGGCAAGAACGATAACAGCGCCTCCGGGTCTTGTTGTCATGAGGGAAGCGGGAATAATGGGTTTCATGATCTGGGGGCCTTCGTCGTAGGGATCAGCCGACACAATGGTTACATCCGCCGCTTTTTTCATGTGAAAGGCATAGTTCTTCTTGCTTTTTTCAATTCCTTCACGGTGCGCTTTTTCAAAATGGCCGGCCACCACATCAACCACCCTCTCCCGGGCATCAAAGATACAGTTGACAATAAAATTCAGACCCGCCGCTTCCGCCATGCGGCAGACCTCATGGTGGAAAGGATTGGTTTCCATATGTCCCAGAACGCATCCCGGTTCCGGCGTGTAATGAAAATGGTGTTCACTAATGGATGCGAAATCGGCCACCCCGGGGAAGAGGATCTTGGCGCCGCCCCCGAACCCGTTCATGGGATGGGGAAAGATGGACCCGATGCCGATCTTGATTTGAGCCTTGGCCACAAAGGGGTCAATGGCCACTTCACCCCCCGTTAAAAGATTTCCGATGGGCACCAGGTTGTTTGCATGACAGTCGTGCTGAACCACCCGGTATTCTTGGAGTATGGACTTTCCCACCTTGGTTTCAAGATCTTTTTGGGATGCGAAACGGTGTGTACCCAGGGCCACCACAATGGTGATGTGGTATCGACGGACCCCGGTGTTAAGGAGCTCACTGAGAATGGGGGGCAGCATCTGAGCAACCGGTGTTGCCCGGGCCGAATCATCCACCAGTATGGCCACTGTCATATCTTCTTTTGCCATGTGCGAAAGCGTTGCAGAACCTTCGGGTTGTGCCAGGGCACGTTTGACAAGATCACCGATGGGCGTTGCGGGGATGTTTTCGGTGAACCGGGTATGCTCCCGCACGGTCCATTCCGGCGGCAGGGTAAAGGGTTGTTTTTTTTCGCCGTTGTAGAGAAAATAATCTTCTTTCAAGAGCCTTTTTGTCCTCCCAATATTCGGGGTTAAATCAAGTTGCAGGTTTTTTAAAATGAAAGGTCACGATGTCATAGGAAGAATTCTTAACAGTGTCAAGTTTCATTTCCCTTTTTTCCTTTGGCGTATTTCTTCATGGTGCAGGTGGATTGCTGTGCTCCGGAACATGAACAACCTTCAGCGGTGTTTCCGTATCGAAGTGTACATCTCTTTGGGGATAGGGTATTTCAATTCCATGGGCTTTGAGGGTATCCCAGATGCTGAGCATGACTTCGCTGGTGATATTGGCCACCCCGTTTTGTGGGTCTCGAATCCAGAAGCGCAGTTGCAGATCTATGGAATTGTCCCCGAATCCCACCAGCAGGCATTTCGGCGCCGGGTTGTTCAGCACTCTTTGGATGTCTTTGGGGGCATTTTTGATGAGTTCCATGGCATTGTGGGGGTCCGCATTGTAAGAGATGCCCACCGGCACCTTGATCCGGATTTTTCGTGTGGAATAGGACCAGTTGATGACCTGCTGAGTGATGAGATCCTCATTGGGGATCAGGTATTCCTTCTCATCACGGGTGACCACCGATACACAGCGACCACCCATGTGTTTGACATATCCATATACGTTCTGCAGTTGCACCACGTCGCCCGGTTTGACGGATTTGTCGGAGAGCAGGATGAGTCCGCTGATGAAATTTCCGACAATTTTCTGCAATCCGAATCCAATGCCCACGCCGATGGCGCCGCTTAAAAGAGCAAGCGCCGACAAATCAATACCAACGCTGTTTAAAGCAACCAGCGTCACCATCACGATCATGGTGATATTGATACTCTTGGTGAGCATCAAACGGGTGGAAGGGGTCAGTTCGGAAACAGTGGCCAGTTTCTTTTCCATGAGTCCGCTGACCCAGTTGACGCCTTTAAGAAGGATGAACAGGACGAAAATGGCCTTGATGAGGGAAAGCAGGGTAAGTTTCACATCGCCGATTGTAAACCCGATACTCTCCAACAAGAAAATGGTTCTATCCAGAACACCCAGGATATTGAGAGCCGCAAACAGCCAGCATGCCGCGGCAATGAGTCTGGACCAGAATCGATCCGGAATGACGGAAGTGGCCAGTTGTATCACAACCCAGGCCATGGATAGGTTAAGGATCAGGTTCAACAGGAATATTCGTTGCCCGAACCGGACAATGGTCTGAATACTCAACCACAGCACGAATATGCTGAAAATGAGGGGCAACAAAGCCAGGAACCGAGCCAGAATTCCCGTGATGAATTTGCCCTTGACGACGTCTTCTTTTCGTCTGGATATAATGATTCGTCGGAGCCATCGACCGACAATGGTTCCCACGATCCATGCTGCCAATATTAAGGCGACCTGCTCCAGGATCTGTACGAGGTTTTCCCAGACGAAAATATTGGACATGACCCAGGCTTTCAACGCCAGCAGTCGTACCAGAAAAGCATCATAGTTTAAAAATGAATTCATTGGTTTTTAGATGGGTTGGTTCATTCTCATTTTGTTTAGGGTCGCTTTTGTCTTTCCCTTGTCGGTCTGCGTAAAATCGACGGTTCCTTCAGGCAACACAAAGCCCTGAAGGATTTGTGTTTGGCCGGGTCCACGTCAACATGGATGACGGAACATTTCCCCGAATCCATGGCGCGTTTAATGGCGGTTTTGAGACCTGCCGTGTCTGACACCCGTTCTCCCATGGCGCCCATGGCCCGGGCCATCAAATCAAAGCGGGTATTCCATTTTTCCGCAGTAGGGTTTTCGGCCTTGGAAGCTTCATCCTGAAAGTTCAAAAGGGCAAACGGATCCGGTTTTACAGGGTCAAAGGTATTGTCATTCAGCACAATGAAAATGACCGGCAGATCTGTTCGTATGCTGGTTTCGATTTCTCGTTGGTTCAGACACATGGCACCGTCTCCCATGATGGCATAGACCTGTCGGTTCGGAAAGGCCGCCTTGGCCCCGATGGCATGGGGTGATCCGGATCCCACATATCCCATTTCAGGGGCGTCAAGGATGGTGTTGGGCACCCGAACCTGGTGAAAATAGTGGCTCCAAGCCATGGTTCGGCCCCCGTCAATGACAAGAATGGCATCGTCATCAAATATCTCCCGGCAGATGGCGGGAATCTGGGCTGGATTCAAAGGCGCATTTTTGTCATCCAACTGTTTATCCAGTTCCTTACGAATCGTGCTGCAAGCCTTTTGATATGTTTTAATTCTCTTACGGCGCCCATCAAGATCGTTAATGCTTTTTATCTTTTGAAGTGTACTAATCAGTTCGGTGAGAAAACCCTTCACATCAGCCTGAAGCGCCAGGTCGGTTGCCCGGTAGGCCCCCAGGATCTCCGGGTCCAGATCCACCTGAATCAATTTTTGGGAAGAAGCGGGAGCCCAATGGGGCGGGGCGCCCCAGTTGTCTGTCTCGCCCATGCGGGACCCCAGGACCAGGACCACATCCGCCTCATTTCGGATGCGGGTGACCACCTCTTTGTAAATGAAAGGAATGGACTCCTCCAGGCGTTCGTCAACCGCTGACCGGGCGCCCCAGCTGGTGGTGATCGGCGCACAAAGGAGCGTTGCAAGTCCCTGAAGCTCTTGGAAGGCTTGTGCATGTACAACGCCCCCTCCCGCGTGTATCATTGGGAGCTTGGCATCAGCCAGCATGTGGGCTGCTTGTTCCACCTGTTGGGGAACAACGGGCATCGGTTTGGGTGTTTGATAACCGGACGGCGGGCGAAACCATGCCGGATTGAGATCATAGTCGGTGCTCATGATATTTTCAGGGATATCGATGTGCACCACGCCGGGTCGGCCCATCCGGGATTTCCTGAGGGCGGTTTGAAGGATTTCGGCGATCCGGCCCACGGAAGTGACGTTGCAGCTCCACTTGGTGATGGAACGGGTGGCTTCAACCTGGGGGAAGTACTGATATGCCCCCCCCCTGTCCGGATAGCTGATGCCTTCACGCCGGGTGCTGGTGATCAAAAGGATGCGATTGCCTTCCGCATTCTCCAGCGCAACACCGGCCAGCACATTGGCCACGCCCGGGCCATTGCTGGCAATACACACCCCCAGTTTTCCGGTCATCCGCGCATAGGCACCGGCCATGTGAACCCCATTGGATTCATGCCTTGGGGTCACCTGGCGGATGCCGTTGGGCTTAAATGTTGAATAGAGTCCGAAATAGGAGCCGTCAATGATGCCGAAGACCGTATCAACGCCTTCAGCGGCAAGGATTCTGGAAACAATACCGCCGCCTTTGATGGTTTCTTTTTTCTGGGGAAGCCTTGGGATTTTCATGATGTTCTTTCCTTTATGCCATTTTTCGGGTATCCAGATAAAACCTGAAAACCTCTTCGCTGGTTTTAAGAGGGGTATAACCGAATTCATCTTTCAGCTTTTGATTGCTTAAGACGGGTCGGTATTTCAGGAAGACCACCTGTTCCGGTCCATAGGGCGGCAGATTGTCGTCCAGCAGTTCAAAGAGCGGGCCGATATTTTCAGGCAGAATCTGACCCAGATGGTTCTGCGCTTTATGGAGTTTTTCCACGAGCGGATGAACTTTTCTGGGGAGAATGCCTGTGAACATATCCTGAACCAATTGAAAGTTCATGATGACCGGTCCGATGATGGACGGGATGGATTCTTTCACACCCGATTGGAACCCTCGGATTTTCTGGGATAATCCAAAAAGTTTTTCAAGAAGAGTATCCGAAACCTCCACATACCGTTTTTCCAGGATCCCGGCGATCTGTTTCATGGTTAAGGCACCATCCCCTGCAAGGTTGTAAATGCCTTCGCTATCTTCCTGGATCCCCTTTTTGATGCAGTTGACCACATCCTGATCCCAGATGAACACAAAAGGAGAGTCGGATCCTTTGATGCCGATGGCAATTTTTTTCTCAAACCAGTCTGTGATCTGGTTACTGACGTTTTCGCCCAAAATCGTTCCTGGGCGAAATATCAGTTGCTTCAATCCGGGGTACTGGTCGCGATATTCCGCCAGCATTTCTTCAACCAGCCTTTTGTGGTAGGAATAGGGAAAAGCTCTGTTGCCGCGGAGGGGGTCCTCTTCGGTTAGCAGATCGGCGTTGTCCGCATAATACCCGTATGCGGCACCGCTGCTGGTGATAATAATCTGTTTGACGTGATTCCGGATGCAAGCATTTAACAGGTTCTGGGTCCCCAGCACGTCCACGGAATATTCAAGGTCGCGGGAGCTGTCTTTTGGTGAAAATACCATGGTGGCCAGATGTACAATGGTGTCAACCGAATGGGTTTTGATGATCCGGTTTATTTCAAGGGACCGAACATCGGCTTTCAAATAGGTGATGCCCTTTTCCCGGGTCTCGGGGGAAGGTTCCCTGATGTCGGCGGCGATGATATCCTTAATGCCTTTGCGATCTGAAGCCAGTGCGTGAATCAGGTGTTTCCCGAGATATCCGGAAGCGCCGGTCACCAGGACGGTTTTCATGGTTGCTTCCGTTACATTTTTTTGTTTTTGTGTCTTCATATGTTTTTCTCCGCTGGGTTGTCGAGGCCCTAACCGGCCGGTTCCGCATGCAGGTCTTTGAAATCTCTAAGGTTCGGTGCCCACATGTGTTTTACGGGGTTCACGTCCACATGAATGACGGAACATCGCTCGGAATCGAGCGCGGCCTGGATTGCACCGCCCAGGTCCTTGGGGTCCGACACGCGCTGACCGTAGGCGCCCATGGCTTCGGCCAGTTGGTCAAATTTGGTTTCCCCGATGTCCGTATTGATGGATTCTTCGGGGCTTAACGTCTTCATCAACAGGGTTTTGATGGGTTTGAGGGTGAACAACTGATTCATTTTTACCATGCCCCATTGTTTGTCGCAAAGGACCAGGTAGATGACCGGTAAATTATACCGGACAGCGGTCTCAATTTCCTGTTGATGAAACCCCATTGCTCCGTCGCCGATAATACAATAGACTTGGCGTGACGGGTCGGCTACCTTGGCACCGAGGGTCTGTGAAACCCCCGCCCCCAGATGTCCCATTTTGGGTGTTCCCACAATGGTGTTGGGTGTTCTGACCTGGTGAAAGAAAAGTCCCCAGATGGAGGTATTGCCCCCGTCAATAACCACGATGGCGTCATCATTGAAGATCTTCCGGCAGATATGGGGGACATGGGCCGATGCCATGGGGCTGCCGCCATCCATTAGGTGTTTGTCCAGTTGACTGCGCCTGGCCCGGCAGCTTTTCTTCAGTTCTTCGGTATTTTTTCGGCGGTATTCCAGGTTCATCTTCGGATCGCGTTTCTTCAGCGTTTCCAGGAGTTGTGCCATGAACATTTTCACATCCGATTGAATGGCGAGGTTAACGGGCTTGTTGAAGCCGAAAACCGCCGCATCCAGATCCACCTGAATCAGTTTCTGCCTGGAAGGCGGGGCCCAGTAGGGGGGCTTTCCCCACCAGTCCGTTTCCCCCATGCGGCTTCCGAGGGTCAGTACCACGTCGGCCTTATTCCTGAGTTCGTTGGTGGCGGCCAGGTAAATCATGGAAATGGATTGATCACTCCGTTCATCCATGGCGCTCCTGGCACCCCAGCTGGTACTGACCGGCGCTGCAAGAAAACTGGCCAGTTCCATTAATTCTTTGTGCGCCCGGGCATGAATAACCCCGGTTCCGGCGTGGATCAGTGGAAATTTTGCCTGAGTCAACATATCCGCCGCTTTTTCCACCAGTTCTGAAAGGGGAGCCATTGGATCAAGGGAACGATAGGAAGCGGGGTCCCGTATCCATGATGGATCAAATGGAGAATCCATGTTCATGACTTTCTCGGGAATATCCACATGGACCACCCCGGGTCTGCCGGTGTGCGTCAGCCGGAACGCCTTACACATGGTTTCAGAGATTTTTTCCACTGATAAAACCATACTATTCCATTTGGTGATAGGCCGGGTTGCATCAATTTGCGGAAGATACCGGTAGGCTCCTTTGGGATCGGCATCGGGTTTGCCCCCTTCGGCGGCGCTTGAAATGAGAAGAACGCGGTGTCCCTCGGCATTTTCCACGGCAACGCCGCTTAGGGCATTGGCCATGCCGGGCCCTTTACCCGCGATACAAATACCCGGTTTCCCTGTAATCTGAGCGTATGCACCCGCCATGTGCATGGCGTTTGTTTCATGGGTCGGTGAAATCAGTTTGATGCCATTGGATTCAAGAGAAGCGCATAATGCGGAAAGAGAGTTGTCCACTATTCCAAATACCGTGTCAACCCCTTCCGCGGCGAGCATCTTTGAAACGATCCCGCCGCCTTTTATGGTCTCACCCTCATCTGACTGTGAAACATTCATGTGTCACTCCTGTGAACGGTTAAAGGTTGTAGGAAAATTCAGAATGTTTTGACTTTTTACATAAAATTCTTGACAGTCACAAGCATTTTGAAGAAGCATAAACGGAAAAAAGGGCAATGGCTCAAAAAAACCATAAATATTCCGAATGTCAGGGGGGTAGGGAATGGATGCAACGGCGATAGATCAGATCCGGCTCAATTTCAATCCGCAAGGGATGTTTGTGATCAACGCGGCCATCGGGTTGATGATGTTCGGCGTGGCCCTGGACCTGAAGCTGGATGATTTCAAACGCGTCATTGTTGCTCCCAAGGCTCCCGGTATCGGCCTGATCGCTCAATTCATCCTGCTGCCCGCTTTCACCTTTCTGCTGACCCTGGTGCTTCGTCCCCAGCCGTCCATTGCGTTGGGTATGATTCTGGTGGCCTCATGCCCGGGAGGGAATCTTTCCAATATCGTAACGTACCTGGCAAAAGGGAACTGTGCGGTTTCCATCAGCATGACGGCGGTTTCCACTGCTGCCGCAATCTTTATGACGCCCCTGAACCTGTCTCTCTGGGGCAGTCTCAATCCCCGTACGGCGGAGATTTTGAAGGCGGTGAGTTTAAGCCCCATGGATGTATTTACGACCATCTTTTTTATCCTGGGGGTTCCCCTGATGGCCGGGTTGACCCTGAGCCGATATTTTCCCTCCCTGGCGAATAAGGTGCGAAAACCTTTCAAAATATTTTCCCTGATTTTTTTCATCGTGATTGTTCTCGGTGCTCTGGCCGCCAATTGGGCTATTTTTATTCAAGTGGTGGGGGTGGTGATGCTGATTGTTTTGCTTCACAATGCCCTGGCGCTGAACCTGGGATATTGGTCCGGTCGTGTTGCCGGGCTTCCGGAAAGGGATTGCCGGGCCGTCTGCATGGAAGTGGGTATTCAGAATTCGGCTCTCGGGCTGGTGCTGGTGTTCAATTTTTTCGCTGGTCTGGGGGGAATGGCCATCCTGGTGGCCTGGTGGGGTATCTGGCATATTATCGCCGGTCTGATTACCGCATTTATCTTCACTCGCCGATCGTTGCCTACCCTTCAGGAAGGATGAAACGCATGACATCTTTCAAGAAAAAAGTGGTTGTGGTGACAGGCGCTGCCAGTGGTATCGGTCTGGCCATCTCTCTAAGATTTGCCAAAGCAGGGGCGCACCTGGGTTTGCTGGATATGGATGCGGTTCGCCTTGAAGCAGCCAAAGTTATGTTAGGTGATTATGGTGCCCGATGCTTGAGTGTGCCCTGTGATGTTTCGCGTCAGGATGCCTGCAACACCGCCATTGGACAGATCCTGGACCACTTTGGCGGGATCGATGTTCTGGTAAACAACGCGGGCATCACCCAGCGGGGCGCTTTTGTGGATACGGATATCGCCGTGTTTGAGAAGGTGATGGCGGTCAATTTCTTCGGTTCACTCTATTGCACCAAAGCGGCCATCCATAGTCTGATTGAGAGAAAGGGCCTGATCATCGTCAATGAAAGCATTGCGGGTATTGCGCCCCTTCTGGGGCGAACCGGATACAGTGCCAGCAAGCATGCCCTTCATGGCCTTTTTACATCGCTCCGCACCGAAATCAGGGAAAACGGGGCGCATGTGATGGTCGTCTGTCCCGGTTTTGTGGAGACCAACCTGCAAACGCGGGCCCTGGGTGCCGATGGGCGTGTGACACAACGACCCCAGTCCAGGGTGGGTGGACAGCAGACGCCTGCGAAAGTGGCGGATATCATTTACAGGGGGGCGCTCCGACGAAAAGATCTGCTGGTGCTGACGCCGGTGGGAAAACTCACCTGGTGGATGAGCCGCTTGCTGCCGCCCCTGTATGAGCGGATTATGGCGAAACAATTGAAATCCGAACTGGACGGTTGAGGGACATTGTTGTGGCGCTCACCGCCTATAGGAAGCTTTTCGGTGTCGGTCCTTTGGGTGCTCTCATCACGCTGATGCTGTTTCTTTTGGCATGGCTGGTTGACCGTAAAATGGGGCATGTCAACATTCTGATTCGGGCTTTTCCCTTAAGGTGTGCCGGAATTTCCCTCATTGCTTTCGGACTTTTTCTTCACATGTGGACCTTTTTTACTCTCAAAAACTGGTGGAAAAATGATCGACTGTGCACTATGGGGCCGTTCAGGTATTTTCGCCATCCCATGTATGCGGCCTGGGTGTCTTTTGTTGCAATGGGCGTTGCCCTAGTGATTAATTCATGGGTGTACGTGCTCTGGGCGCTGTTGCTCCACCCCATCTGGCATGTACTGGCAAACAGAGAAGAGAAAATTGTGGAGGATGTTTTTGGTGATGAATACCGGCATTATGCGGCGCGAACGGGTCGATTTGTGCCCAGGTTCCGTAAACGTTCAGAATCCCTGGATCAACCCTGACAATAAGAGAGGTCAATATGAGCCAATTCATGCAGATCGATATCCGTGTGATCCCTTTTTTTGAAGTCCCCTTTGAAAAGCGATTCCCCCGTCTGGTTGAGCTGTTTCGACGGTTGTCCTATGGGGAAGTCCTTAAAAAGGATCCGTCCTTTTATGAACTGATCGATACCATGGCGACCCTCTCCGAACATCCGGATACCCCTTCAGAACTGAAGGATCTGATCAGTCCTTATGTGGATAAACTGAAAAACCTCAAAGAGCAGGCCCGGGAACATCTCCTGGCCCGTCGCCTGGATGAGTTGGATCAGATATTATACCGGATTGAAGACCAGTTTGAAGATCTGGAAGGGGCGCTTTGATCCGCGAGATCGGGTTATAGCTGAAAAGGAACCGATCGGTTCAGTCCGATCCCTTCAAGGTCAATTTTCACATCATAGACCAGGATTTCCACGCCGTTTTGAACCGCTTTTCGTAATTCCTGCCCATAGGCCGGATCGATGTGATCCGCCGGCTCAAAGCGATCCGCATCCATCCTTTGAATGAGGTAAAACATTACCGAACGATCCCCCTGTTTCACCTGTTCCTGAAGTTCAACCAAGTGTTTGAGCCCCCGTGACGTCACGGCATCCGGAAAACAGGCGAGACCCTCCACAACCAGAGTGCAGTTTTTTACCTCTACGAAACACCGCTTTTCACCATCTTCCAAAAGCAGATCAATGCGGGAATTTTTACCGTATTTGACTTCCGACCGCACCGTTTCATAATCGGCTAACTCCGGAATCTCCCCCGCCAGAACGGCCGCCTTCGTCAGTCGGTTGGGAACGATGGTGTTGACGCCCACCAGGGAGGCCCCCATGTCGATCATTTCCCATGTGTATTTCAGGCGGCGCGAGGGTTTGTTGTGCCGGGTAAGATAGACCGTGCGCCCCGGTTCACAGCATGCCTTCATGGTCCCTGAGTTGGGGCAGTGGGCGGTCACCACATGATTGTTCCTCAGTTTGACGTCGGCCATGAACCGTTTATACCGTTTGATCAATACGCCCTCTATGAGCCTGGGCCATTTTAAACGGGCGCTATGGGTCCTTTCGTTTTCGCGCATGAATGTGGTCCTTTTATCTTTGTAGAAAATCAATGGTGTAAGGTTCCATCCCTGACGGATGTTGAGAAGCATATTTCTTGAGGGCATCTGCCATAAGGCGGAAATCGTCCCCAGGGATGCTGTAAGGAATGATGAGGACCCCGAAATGGGGGCGAAGGTCATTAAAGAACTGAACTGTGAGTCGAATAAAATCATTTCGGTTTCGGGTCACCATGGTCCTTTCCGTGGAAACCGCATACTCCAGTTGTGCCCTGTCGGAGGCCTGGGTCATATTCGCATCATGGGTGCTGACGGCGTCAACTTGATGTTTTTTCAATATGTGGGCGACCTTGGAGCTGATGTTCTCATCCAGGTAGTATTTCATGACCTGCTTCCAGCCAAAAAAGGAAACCTTTGATAAATGACTTCCGGTGTCCAGCTTTCATTTTGTGCCATCAGTGCATCGATTTCATCGGGATATGCCCGATAATATCCCAATGCGGATCTCAGTTGCAGATCAGAGAGCCAGTCAAGGGCATTGCGAAGCCGTTTGAAGTCTTCCTCCATGCTTTTGTGGGTCGCAACAATTTCCCAGACCTCAATGCCGGCACCGGCAATTCGTGCTCGCCGTCCACCAGCGCCTTCATTGAAAACGATACCGGGACAACGATTCATCTTGATTCCTTCATCAAGCAACGCTTTGGCCACGGCGGAAAATTCTTTACCCCATTGCTGAGCAATTTCCTGAATTCCTTCCACGGTTTTTTCAGGCATTCGCATACTTTTTTGAATACTTTTCATGGTTGTCTCCTGGTAGCAGTGTAGGACAGTATATTACAATGGGATACATTGCATGTCAAGCAAGGTTTGATTGTTGGTTGAAACGTGCTTGACCTCTTCTTCTTCAGGCTTTAAGGTCACGCATTCACTATCGATTTGGAGAAACCCTCATGCCGGAAGAGAGTAGTCCCGCCTGTGAGCAACATGAAACAGCGCCCTGGTCGCTGATCCTGTTACTGGTGGGGGCGGGTGTTGCGGCCTCGTTTCAGGTGGGTAAAGCCCCGCCCATGCTGCCGTTTATTCGAATGGAACTGGGCATGAACCTGTTCATGGCCGGTTGGATTCTATCCACATTCAGCATCACCGGTCTGGTCTTCGGTTCGGTTATCGGTACTGTTGCAGATGCTTTCGGCCATCGGCGTTTTGTGCTGTGGGGGCTGGTATGCCAGGCGGTCGCAAGTTTTTTGGGTTCCCTGGCATCTGGGGCTGAATTGCTTTTGCTCACCCGGGTCCTGGAGGGTTTCGGGTTCTTTATGATTGCTGTGGCCGCACCGGCCATGATTTTCAGAATTACCCCTGCCTGTCATCACCGCCTGGCACTTTCTGTCTGGAGTTGTTATGTCCCTGCAGGCGTGGCGGGCATCATGTTTCTAGCGCCTCTTTTGACGTCCCGTTTCGGGTGGCGGGGATTATGGCAGGCCAATACGGTTATTCTGCTGGTCTATGGCTTCTGGGTTATGCGGGCCACCAGCGGGATTGCTGCGTTTCGGGGTGGAAAACCGCTTCCATGGAAAACGGTTTTCCAGAACATCATATCCACCGCCACCGCAAAAGGTCCACTTCTTCTTTCCGCGATTTTTGCCAGTTATGCCTTGCAGTGGCTGCCTGTGATGGGATTTTTGCCAACCCTGCTCATCGAAGATCATGGGCTGAATCCGGCAAGGGCAGCCGTATTGACGGCAATCATGGTGGCTATGAACATGCCCGGCAACCTGGCGGGAGGCTGGTTTCTCCAACGGGGTGTCAGGCGATGGCAGCTTATTTCGGTCGCCAGTTTGATGATGGGTTTGTGCAGCCTGGCCATATATTCCCCCCATTTTTCCTTCGCAGTCCGTTACGGCGCCTGCCTTGTGTTTTCCGGTGTGGGTGGGTTGATCCCCTCATCCGTTTTGAGTGGCGCGTATTTTTATGCGCCTTCCAGGGACCTGGTGGCCGCCACCAACGGATTGTTTATCCAGGGGGCCCAGTTTGGTCAACTGGTGGGTCCGCCGGTCCTCGGGCTGATGGTTGCCAGTGCCGGTGGTTGGCATGTTGCGCCCTGGTTCCTGGGAGCTTCAGCGGCCTTGGGCATCGTGTTATCTTTTCGGCTTAGGGCTTTTTCGAGGTAAAATAACATTTGCTGTCGTATGAGTTCTTTAGTTGACTATGAAGTTCAGTATTGATAAAAAAAAGTTACGTATCTTTATCTTAAGGGTTACAGGTTGTTACTTGGTGAATCGAGTTTCGCTTATGGTAATCCAAAATTTTCGGTCATTGGAGAATTCGTTTGGGTGAGATATCCAAAAAAAATGATTTGGTGCTGGACGAGGAAGCCCAGAAACTGTTTGATCAACTCGGGGGCATTGACAGGCGGGAGCGTGTTCACGCTACGTCCGGTATCGAGGGAGGGCTTTCGTCGGATCCTCTGGGCGAAGAACAGGAACTGATGGATTTATGGCGCATTGTCCTGGTGGACTTTGTGTATGTGCTGGCCCAGTTTCTCTCCAAAATTAAGCTGCATGGGGTGAAATCGGTCAGGGCCGAAGACGTGGCACCCATCATCGATATGCTGACCAAAATCCACGAAATGAGCGATCGGAACGGCAGGGTCCTCATTCGTTATCGGGGCATGAGAATGCCCGATGAAAAAATCGATTTCGAGCGTGTGGATTATGTGGTTTCCTGCGAGAGTTTCCTGGTCGATATTCCCGTCATAAAGGCCCTTGCCAATCGTAAAGGCATCACCATGAGCCATCTGCCGGGTAAATTGAAAGCCGCCTTTGATCGGTTTCCTTCCATGAATATCAATTCCATCTGTTTTACCCTGGGGAAATGGCAGCAACGAGATCGGGATTTAATGTGGACGACCCTTCAATCTACCGGGCAATTTTTCGGCGCCTACAAGAGCAAAATATCGCTTAAAAGCGATGGGGATACGGATGATGGCTCTATTTCGGTGGTTTATAATGACAGAGGCGAACCCGATCCGAACCTGACGCTTTTGGCCGCTGCGAACGGGCTCAAGGCCGACAACATACAGGCCTTGGTCCGGAAATTGCGGGGGTTGATGAAACAACCGGAGGCAACGGATGCGCTGGAGCAATATGTAAGTGCTTATGATGCGCTGTTTGCATTTAAGAACGTTCAGGAAAAATTGCGGAAGCCCCCTGTTGAGATCAACAATCTGAGGCGGTTGGTCGTCGGCAGCGATGACGAGACCTTTACGCCGGAAAAAAGCGAGGTCGTGCGAATGATTGCACAGCGTTTCGGCAGTTCTCCTCAGAAGCTTGCCCAGGTCCTTGACAGTGTTTACGGCAATGACTTTTCCACCATGACCGCAGGGAACTTGAATGCACGGCTTATGAGGGTGTCTCATTTACTGGATTCCCCGAACAAAAATCCTTTTAGCCAAAAGGCTGAAAAGGAAGTGCTCAACAGTGTTGAAGAACGACTGGGACAGGTGCGCGATGATATTTTTGAAGAACTTGCCATCCATCAGCCGGAAACCGGTATCGAGGGTGGTCAGGGGATTTCTGCCGCCCAAACCCTGTCCCAAAAACTTCAAAGCATGGTGGTTTATTTTAAAAGGCGTGTAATGACCAAGAAAAAGATAAAGAACATGGCACACACGCCCATTGATTTCGATGCAGAGGATTATGAGACCGTCGCCAGGGATTTTGATATATCCGTTGAAGAGGCAAAGGCGTTTTTGGAATTGCTGAAAGGATGTTTTGATGGGGCGGGAAACTTTTTGAGAAACGGACTTGAAAAAAATATTCCTCACATGGCAAAGTACGGTGTGAAGATTTTCGGGTTTTTGTGGCACTACCTCCGAAAAACCTTGAGTCGCAAGGACCGTGTTGCCTTTCTGAATTCACTCCAATCCCTTATTTCAAAGATGGAGCAAACACCGGCGGCTCTGGCGCTTCTGTTGGAGGATTTTTGCCGCACGCCGTACGAAGTGCTGTTTTCGGATCGGAATTCCCTTATCCTGGCCAACGTTTTGCTTCGAAAATACAATAAGGAGATTCACAACGATATCGAAATTACCCCTGAAGAAGTACTCTTGGTCAGGGAAGGTTTGAGTCCGGAAGCGGTGAAGGCCGCAGGAGATGTTATCGATATCCAGACGGATGCGTTTTTCCAGAAGATCAGAACCATTCACGGGAAACTCCTGAAAGGCTTTCAAAAGGGGGAAGAAGATGGGGCTTTGCCGTTGCGGTTTCTGCTTTCACTGGAGAGGGAATGTTACATATTTCTGTCCCTGATCGGAAGACCTCCCGGCCACACCGTCATAAAGAGCGCCGTTAAGACCTACGGCAATCCGGGCTCGGAAATCTACCGGAAGAAAAGAGAAAAAGGGTTTGAGGAGGCCTGCCTGAAGCATCTGCGAGTTGCCGTAAGGGGGCTGTCCCGCTATGAAGACATCAACGATTTGCCTTTGCTGACGCATGTCAGGAATATGGAAAAGGACTTTTTGGCCATCAGGAAAGATAAGGCTTACAGAGATTCGGTTCAAAAAGCCATGGAGTGGCTGGATTCGGCTATCAGCCTTATTTCAGGGCGTGACGACACCGTGCGATAAACGTAACTGCTCTATTTTACACGTTTAAGCAGCAGTGCGACCCGTGCCAGAAACCGTTTTCGGGCGATGGGTTTGGTAAGGTAGTCGTCGGCTCCCGCATCCAGACCTTCCAACTCCGATTCTTCCTCATCTTTTGCCGTCAGCATCATAATGGGGATAGATCGGGTGTTTGCCTTTTTCTTGAGCTTTTTGATGAGCATGACGCCATCCATCTCCGGCATTTCATAATCGGTGACGATAATATCGGGGCTTTCCGTTGACGCCAGCTTCAGGGCTTCCACACCGTTTTCTGCTGTGATGACAAGATAATCCTCGGATTCCAAAAGATGCCGGAGCAACTTCAGCACAACGAGATTGTCGTCAACCACCAGAATTTTTGTGGGACAATCGGTGGTGAATAGGCAGGCATCTTCTGGGGTATCCTCATCTTTCGGTATCAAATCTTCCTGCGTTGGAGAATCTGTGGCCAGGGGATGGGAATCAACTGTGATTTCCGGTGGGGCCACGCGAAAAACCTCTTCAATGGTGGTCAACCCCTGAAGGGCTTTTTGAATCCCGTCGATTGACATCAACTGAAACCCTTCCTTTTGCGCCGTTTGTTTAATTTTTTCGCTCGACAGGCCTTCGGATACGAGGTTCTTCAGAGAAGGGGTCAGGGTCAGCATTTCAAACAATCCCAGGCGGCCGGAATAACCGGTGTGCTGGCATTCCTCACAGCCTGCGCCCTTCCAGAAGACGACATCTTTCTTGTTTCCGATGTAGGGTCGAATTTCTTCCAATTGTTCCGGAGGGAGCTTATCGGGTGCTTTGCAGGACCCACAGATTTTTCTGACAAGCCGTTGTCCGATTACGGCTATCAGCGAGGAGGATACCAGGAACGGGTCAATGCCGAGATCCATGAGCCGAATTACGGCGGAAGGTGCATCGTTGGTGTGTAGGGTGGAAAAAACAAGATGCCCGGTCTGGGCGGCCTGAAAGGCGGTGAGAGCGGTCTCCTGGTCCCTGATTTCGCCGACCATCACAATATCCGGATCCTGCCTGAGAATGGAGCGTAATCCTTTGGCAAAGGTAATTCCGGCAGCTGGGTTTATCTGGACCTGGTTGATGCCGGCCACGTCAAATTCGACCGGATCCTCCACGGTAATGATATTGACTTCCGGGGAATTGAGTTTGTTTAAACAGGCATACAGGGTCGAGGATTTCCCGGATCCCGTAGGACCGGTTACCAGAATGATGCCCTGGGGCGTTTGGATGGCACGCGAGAGGTATTTAAGGTCTTTGGGGGCAAACCCCAGATCTTCAGGGTTCAGTTGGGCCGTCGCCGGATTGAGGATGCGGAGGGTGATTTTTTCACCGTAACTGGTGGGCAGAGAGGAAACCCGCAAGTCAAAGGTTTTCCCACTTTGCCTCACCTGAGCCTTGCCGTCCTGGGGCTTGCGTTTGATGGCGATATCTATGTCGGACATGATTTTTATTCGGGAAGCCACCGCCGCATGGATGTTTTTATCCGCGCGCATGATTTCCCGCATAATGCCGTCTACGCGGTACCGAACCACCAGCGAATTTTCCTGAGGTTCTATGTGAATATCGCTTGCCCCCATTTTAATGGCGTCGGATATCACGGAATTAACAAATTTGACAATGGGGGGGAGGTCCCCAAGATCCTGAAGCTCTCTTATGGGTGTCTCTTGTTCTTTTTTTCTTTCAACCACTTCAATGTCGTCATCCGTTCCGAATCCCAGCCCCAGACTTTGATCAAGGCCCTGTTTCGGATAGTGCTTCTGAATGGCGGTAGCCATGTCACCCGAAGGTACGACCGCTCGATCAATGGGCAGTTCGGTATAAAAGCGCAGATCCTCAAGCGCATAGAGATCCAGTGGGTTGGCCATGGCCACCAGGAGTCGATCCCCCTTCATTCTAAGGGGTATGACCATGTGCTTTTCGGCAAGTTCAGGTGAAATCAGTGCAATGATGTCGTTGGGGATACTGGCTTTGTCAATCCTGCCGTAGGGTATTTTAAGGCGTATCGCCAGGGCTTTGGCGATGGCTACGTCATCTGCAACACCCATATCCACCAGAATCTGTCCCAGCATTTTCTTGCTGGATTTCTGGGCTTTGAGGGCTTTGTTCAGGGTTTCCTTATCGATCAGGCCTATCTTTACGAGGTATTCACCCAGCCGAATGGTTTTTTTGGTTAATTTCGCTGGTTTTTCGGGGGTGGTTTTCACATTGTTCAAAACGATGATGCTCCTGAGACTGACGTTTATCAGTAAGGATATTTTGGAAGCAAGAGAAGAGTAATATGGACTGTTTCGAAAGGAATTTCAACACAATTTTTTTCCGGAGCAATGTTTCATGAATAGGCGTTATTCTGAGAGCCCACAGGTTTGGCACCATGATCGGATTCTCCCTGGATTCAGGTGAGATTGGTCGGATTATTGCCTCAAAATCCGCCTGGACCATTGACACCCGGTGAAGGGAAATGGTATAAATTCGGCATATTTCCGGAAAAATATCTCAATGACAGTGAGGTTTTCCCATGAAATGTGCCTACCACCCCCAGAAAGAGGCTGTAGTCAATTGCGGCATGTGCCGGAAACCGCTTTGTGAAGAATGCGGGAAACAGACAGCAGGTGAGAATATCCTCTGCAGTCGATGTGCTGCGCTTTCTGCCGCGCAGGATGCCGCAAACGGTGAAGATGAACGACAGGTAAAACACGAGGAGAAAAAATCTGAGACGTCCAGGAAGGGTAAAAAACCCCATGTGGCAATGATTGTCATTATTATTCTGGCGATTCTTGTTTTGCTTGCCAATGTTTATATGTATGTGGGGCCGAATGTCCCTGATGTGGCTGAATTCGACCCGCAGCAATACCCTTTGCTGACGGCTGATCTCATAAATGACGGTATCGGAGATTATGCGGCAGATCATGGGGGGCAATTTCCGGGGAACTTGACGACGCTCCTCGGAAAATACATCCCCTACGAAAAGATAACCCCATCGGTGCTTGACATGTTCTCCTACAGGCGCTTCTCCCCCACATCCTACGAGCTTCGGTTCAAGGATGCAGATAATGTGGAATTTTCAGACATTGTTTTTGGAAAGGAGGATAAGTGATGCTCGGACCGGCTGAGAAAACCGCATCCAAGGGATTCACCCTCGTAGAGATCATGATAAGCCTCGCCATTTTGGGCATTTTGGCATCAATTTCAATCCCGAATTTTAGATCATATATGGAAAAGGCCGAATATGCGTCCATGAGGACAACGCTAAAATACCTGATGGATGGCGAGGACTACCATTTTTTAGAAAATGGTACTTTCTTTGCGGTCAATATCCCCAGCGGGACGGCAATGGATATACCGGAGCTGGCCTATTCTTTTCCTGCGGGCCACAAGAATCGGTATCGAATAAATGTCATCAATAATGCGCGTCGCAATCGTTACCGGATAACGGTTTTTTGCGATTTTGATTCAAATGGAGATGGCAGAAACGACCGGTTTACCGCCACTACGAATATCGTGCTTGGTGAAGTGAGAAAATACAGGGTAATTGTTCAGACGCGCTAGACATGTGTGTTAATGGCGTTGACATTGCAGCCCTTCGTCGATCAGTGCCAGCACCCGCTGTTTCTCTTCCGGAAATTTATACCCTTCATAACTGTGGCTGAAGAGGTAACCACCCCGACGGTTCTTCCAGTAATTGCCCGCATGATCAAAACAGACCCTGGATGAGACATTCAATGTTTCCATGGTCAGTTTGAGTTCCTCAAGTTGCTCCCGGGGGGAGAGCATTTGAAACCCCTTTTCAAGGGCTGCTTGATGGAGCGGGGTTCCCGGCCATAGACGAAAGGGCCTGGAACGGATGTAGTGGGGATTGATATCATTGAGCACCCGCGCGGTATTGAGGGCGTGGTTTTCCCAAAGGTCTTTACCTCCCACGCCGGGCATCCAGTATTCGGAAACCTGAAATCCGGCTTCAATGGCCTTTTGCCCCCCGGTGATGTGGCTCTCGGGTGTGGCACCCTTCTTAATCATTTTCAAAACGGTTTTGTCGCCGGATTCCAGGCCCAGGTGCAATCGGTCCAGACCCGCTTTGCGGATGTTTTTAAGGGTCTCCGGTTTTTTCTGTGCCAGGGTTTTGCTTCGGGCGTAGGAGGTAACCCTGTTGATGGACGGAAAAGTCTCCCGCAGGTATTTGAGTGCTGCCACCAGGGTTTCTGTTTTCATAATGAGGCTGTTTGCGTCCTGCACAAATGCTGTTTTGCCCCCGCTCAACAACCACTGGTAGACCATCGGAAACCCATTGTGATACTCCAGTTCCGGAGTGCGCCGCATCAACATGACAGCTGCCTCATGGCTTACTTTTTCGTTTTCCCCGGTTTTGGAAGAGAGCTCTTTTAGGTCATGGGCCAGTCGGGCCACGGCGTCGATGTCCTGTTTGATGTCCTCCAGGGTACGGAGCTCGAATTTTTCATGCTTATACATCCCGCAAAAGGTGCAATGGTTCCAAGGGCAGTTGCGGGTAAACCGGACCAGCAGGGAATCGCTGCCGCCTTCGCTGGGGGGTCGATATACCCCGGTTTCAAAATTATATTTCTGAAGACTTCCCATTGATCTTTTTCTCCTTATTGTAAATCAACCCTTTTCGGGCCATGGTTTCAAGGAGCGTTTCCGCCGCCTTCACTTCTATTAGGCGGCAATCACCCTGGCATTTTCCGGTGTGCCGGTGGACTATTGAAAAAAAACCCTTCCCTTTTTTGCCATGACCTTCAGGATTTCCGCCGGCGCATAATGGGCATAGCCCCGTTGGGCCAAATCTTCCAGATGATTTTTCAGGGTTTCCATGCCAAAGCTGTCCATATAGTGAAAGGGGCCTCCGAGAAATGGCGGAAACCCCACTCCCAGCACCGCCCCCACATCCCCATCTTCGGGAGAGGCGATCACATTCTCCTCAAGGCATACGGCCGCCTCGTTGACCTTTGCCAAGACCAGCCTTTCTCGAATCTTCTGCGTCTCCGCGCTACCCTGCTTCATTTGACGCACATATTGATACACTTCCCGGTTCGGTCTTTTTCGGCCTTTTTTCCCCTCGGGATAGGTATAAAACCCCCGGCCGCTTTTCCGTCCCAAAAACCCCGCTTCCACGAGCATCTCAAGGGTCTTGGACGGTTCGGAAAATCTCTCGCCCATGGCCTCGGCCATGAAACGGAACGCCCGGTTTACCACATCCAGACCCATTTCATCCATGAGGGACATGGGGCCCACGGAATATCCGAAATCCTCCATGGCCTCGTCAATTTGTTCCATGGCAGTGCCTTCACCGAGCAATATCAGTACCTCGTGAAGATACCGGCAGAGAATCCGGGTGGTGTAAAAACCGGGGCGGTCCTTGACATGAATGACGGTTTTCCCTTGCGCATGGGCAAAACCGTGCGCTGTATGCAAGGCCCAATCTGCGACACCTTCCGGCGCAATCAGTTCCACCAGGGGCGTCTTGTGAACGGGAGAAAAGTAGTGTATGCCCACCATCCGTTCTTTGTGACGCGCGTGGGCTGCGATCCGGGAGACAGGTAGAAAAGCGGTGTTGGAGGCAATCACGGTATCGGGTTTCACTTGGTCCTCAACCTCGGCCAGTACCTTTTGTTTTAGATCGAGATCCATGGAAGCCGCTTCAATCACCAGATCGGCCCCAGCCATATCACCCATTTCACGTGTCCCCGAAAAGCGCATTAGACGTTCTTCGAGCGTTCCCGGTGTGATGGCTTCCGATTTCACCTGTTTATCCAAACCTGCCCGAATCTGCTTGCTGCAACGTTCGATGGCTTCCTCGGAAATGTCATGAACCACCACGGGATATGAACCGAGGGAAACAGAGGCAATTCCCGTACCCATGGCCCCCGCGCCCACGATGCCCACCTGTTTTACGGTCCGTGAGGATTCCAGTGAAATTGTTTTCATTTCCTGGGTGGTCAGGAAAAGCCACATCAGGGAACGGCTCTGGGGGGTCATGAGAAGCGGCCCGATATGGCTGATCTCTCGTTCCAGTGCCGGGTCCATTCCCTCCTTCACGCCCAGTTCCACGCATTCCACAATTTTAAGAGGCCCAGGGTAATTGCCCCTGGTTTTGGTCAGAACTTGTTTCCTCACCTTGTCGAAAAAGATATCCCGAACCACTGGCAATTCGATCACTCTTTCAATCAGAGGTTTCTTCCTTTGAGGCCTTTTGAGCCTGCCTTCAATCAAATCCTCCACTCTTTCGAGGGCCTTCCGGAAAACAGCCCCGGGAGGCGTCACTTCATCCACTAACCCCAATCGAAGGGCCTTTCCGGCTCTAATCCGCTTTCCCGTGAGCATCATGTCCAGGCCTTTCACGAGTCCCACCCGCTCGGGTAGGCGCTGGGTTCCGCCGGCAGCGGGCAAAATCCCCAGTTGCACCTCCGGCAGTCCCAGCACGGTGGAAGGGTGGTCGGAAGCCACGATGTAATGGCATGCCAGGACGACCTCCAGCCCGCCGCCCAGGGCGGCCCCATGCACCGCGGCCACCACCGGTTTGTCGCCCTTTGAAAGTCGTGTGAGAATACGGCTGTAGGCCCCGTCCAGTTCACAGACCAGATCCGGGTCATCGGCCTCGACAAAGAGCTTGATGTCCGCCCCCGCAATAAAGGTATCGGGTTTGGCCGAGCAGAAAACCATCCCTCTGACCGCTTCATCTTTCATAAGGGGCACGATCTTTTTCTCGAATTCGGTCAAGAGATCCGGCGTCATGGTGTTCACCGGCCGTTCCGGGTCGTCAAAGGTCACCTTCGCCACACCGCTATGGAGCATTTCCGTTGTTATTTCGTTCATGGTATTTTTAGATTTTTGAAATAAGTTTTAACTCATTTTAGGCGTTATTAACCGCCGTCTTCACAAGCGAAGTCTTTGTGAAAGGCGTGGTTCGGCCTTGCCGCTCAATTCTATTTCTTTCGGTGTATCTCATCATGACATACCGTGCATACTGTAATGAGATTTTTTCCGTGTTGTCGCCACCCTTGGCATGGTGTTTTTTATGATGTAACTCTAAATGGCGAGGATCAGATCTATTCCATTCGTTGTGGGACCATTTGCAGACCGTACATTTATAATCGTCCCGCCGAAGCACTTCTGTTTTCACTGGGTCAGGAATGTGCCGGTCATGCTCAGGGCTTTGTCGATCTGCTTCCAGTAGATAGGCCCCTATTTCAAGATCGGGACGGCCTGTATTCCGAGTGACGACCGGCCAACCATATTCTGTTCGCAATTCCCTTACTCGTCTTGCCCATTCCGATCTGTCCTTTGCCAGATATTTCAACTCCTCCCCAGTGACTTTTTGCCCGACATTTGTTCTTAAATATTTCAATATTTTGTCGCGTACACCAATGTTTTCTCTTTTTAACATGCGAGAAACGAAAAAAGTTTATTTCTTAGTTTGTACTTGTCATTCACTTCGCAGGTCCACACAACCAAAACATCCCAACCTAATTCTTTGAGGTTATTAATAGATACTTTGTCTCTCTCCATATTCTTGTCCAACTTCTCTCGCCAAAATATTTTGTTGGATGTTGGACGTTTGGACCGTGGGCAATCTGCATGACCATGCCAAAAACAGCCATGGACAAAAATAACTTTTTTATGCTTCGGTAATGTTATATCAGGCTTACCGGACAAGTCTTTTCTGTGAAGCCTAAACCTGTACCCCATATTGTGGAGCAAAGAGCGAACAACTAATTCAGGTTTGGTGTTTTTGCCGCTTACGCGCGACATAATTTGACTTCGTTTTTCTCGTGAGAAGACGTCCATTGTTCATACTTTTGATCTAGTAGTAACCTAACAACATCTGCTACCCGAGCAGCAAGAAGAGGTGGCACGGCATTGCCGATTTGTTTGGCAATCTCTATTTTTGAACCTAAAAATTTGAAATTATCAGGAAAACTTTGGAATCGGGCTGCTTCCCTGTGAGTGATTGGCCGATGCTGCTCTGGATGCAAATAGCGCCCTTTTTCCGGTTTGAAAAACTCTGTGCGTATTGTAACTGAAGGTTTTTCCCACCAAAGTCGACCAAACAAATCAGTGCCACCTGATTTCTTTCTAATCCAACATCTAGGCGTTAGCTCTGGAGCAATTCGTTGCAAATCAAAACGATTCATTCCTTCCCGCGGAATTGATCTATACCTTTTTCGACTCAGTTCTGTGGGATTTCTTCCAAAGTGCAAATCTAATGGGGGCTCAATATTTCTAATTTCAGTTCCTTCAGGTGGTGGCAAATCACCGATAGCGTCTCTTACAGTTTTCCAACTTGGAGGTGTAGATAGGTATTCTTCCCTATCAAAAGGAAGAGTTAACTGTTTTCCATTTCCATTAGGGTTAAAATGTGTCTTTTTCGGAGGAAACAAAATGGCAGGATCTGCGAATTTACATCCGATGATAAAAGCTCGAGTACGCGTTTGAGGAACACCGTAATCAGCAGCAATTAATTTGTTTTGCCAAACTTTGAACCCAAGAGATTCTGCTGCTCCAACTATTTCTCCATGCTCGAAGGTACCCAGTAATTGAGGAACATTCTCCATGACAAAAATTGATGCGCCGGATATTTCGACAACTTCCAGGTACGGCCGCCACAATTCTTTGCGTGGGTCATTTTCGCGGTTCTTGTTTAAGAGACTGAAGCCTTGGCACGGTGGCCCTCCTATGACAACATCAGCTTTTGGTATGTCTATTTTGCCATTTTCTAGTATCTCAACAATGTCACCGGCAACACTATGTGGACCAAAATTTTCATTATAGGTATCAACACAGAATTGATTAAAGTCGTTTGCCCAAACAGCTTGGAAGGGTTGCCCGAAAACTTCTGAAAACCCTAAAGACATACCGCCGGCACCGGAAAACATGTCTATTAGGCGATAACGTCTTGGGTTTTGTAGCAACTCTCCTGAGCAGCGAGAAACATAAGTCGCCTCGTCTTCTTTTATAATGAACGATTTGTCTATTTTTATAGTATCTTCAATATGGTACATAATCTGTGTGCCTTATTGGTAGAATCTTTTCATAGCGATTTGTGATTCTACCATCTTGGGCGAAATTTTCAACTCAGTAATTATTTTTAATGGACGTTCTAGCAAGTTATTATACAGTTTTCCGGATAAGTCCTGTCCGTAAGCTTTCTCTGACAAAAAGTGGCTCAAAAAGTACGGATTTCTAACTGGATAACATGAAAAAAGAGGGGGATATCCGAAAAACCGGATAAATTCAATTTGGAAAATCACCCTCACAATTCCTTCTGCAAATGCTCTTTTTCCCCCGTGGATTACCGCATGAATGGGTCCGTTTTTGGGTCAAGCCTGGATGCACAATTTCAAATCTCAGTTTCCGCCCAACAAAAAACCCCGTTCTGCTTTGAGAAGCGGGGTCTTTAGATGCCGTGGCTCATATTCTTTCCTTTTTTGGACTGAAGGTGAAAAGGAACAGTTCTGATGGGAATAGTGATGAAATCAGCCTAAAATCATTTCATCATTTCCTCTACGTCTTTGAAAATTTCAAGTCAAGGAAAACTTTTGGAATGAGGGGAAGGGAAGATCTATAATTCCGGAATCATGAGATTGCTTTTCTTGACACACAAGGCTGAATCACCTAGGATTTTTCCTAAAAGATAAATACCTTCAAGATGTCCACTGCTGTTGATTCTCTCCAGGTCCTATTTGATTCGGCGGAAGGAACGCAAGTCTTAGGTGAAATTAATTTGTTTCGATCTAATCTGTTGTTTATGGTAAAAACATAACCCTGTCAGGGAGGTATCCATGAATTATAAACAGCTGTTAAAACCGGAGAGCATGGCGGTGATCGGGGTTTCTCTCCATAACAATCGACATCCTGCCAATATCGTGTACCGGAAAAACCGGCTGCGGTATCCCGTAAAGGTATTTGCCGTAAATCCAAGGGGGGGGGATATTCAAGGGGAGCGCCTCTATGAAAGACCGGAGGATATCCCGGAGAAAGTGGATCTGGCCGTCATTGCCGTTCGAGCAGACCTGGTGCCCGACACCATGGCCCAATGTATTTCAGCCGGTATGGGAGGCGCCGTGATCATCTCAGGGGGATTTGCGGAAGTGGGGCAAAGGGAGCTACAGGATCGTCTCGTGAAAATGGCCCGGGAGGCGGACTTTCCCTTTGTGGGACCGAACTGCCTGGGCATTTTTTCTCCGGGACGTGTGGATACCTTTTTTCTGCCGCCTGAGCGGACCGTTCGGCCGGAGTCGGGTAATGTGGCGCTGGTCAGCCAGAGCGGTGGTGTGCTGGTGGACCAAATGGTTAATTTCGCGGGCGAAGGGGTGGGGCTGTCATTGGGAATTAGTATCGGCAACAAGGCCCTGGTGGATGAGGTGGCGCTGCTTGAATATCTGAGTGTTGACCCCAATACGGATGCCATTGCCTTCTATCTGGAAGGTTTCAGTAAAAATGGGGGTCGAAAATTTGTGGAGGCCGCCTGTCATTGTCAAAAACCCATTGTGGTGCTGAAATCCGGAAAAAGTCCGGAAGGCGGACGTGCCGTTTCGAGCCATACGGCGTCCCTTGCCGGTGATTACAAGGTGTTCTCCCAGGTGATGGCGCAATTCGGGGTCATTGAGGCGCGTACCCAGTTTGAGCTGGTTTCCTTTTGCGAAGCGCTCAGTTGTTATCAGGATACCATCAATGGCAACATCGGTATCATTACCGGCAGTGGAGGTCATGGTGCGCTGACCGTTGATTTTTGTTCTTCCCACGGGTTGAAGACTCCTTTGCTGTCGCAGGAATTGCAGTCAGCGCTTAAAGCCAGACTTTCTCCAAATGTTCAATCCATTGCGGCAACGGGCAATCCGGTGGATCTCACCGGAAGTGCTGTCGATGATGATTTTATTGCGGCGGCCGATTGTCTCAGCAAAAGCCCGGAGGTGGATTGTCTGGTGCTACTGGTCTTGCCCTATTCTCCCGGTACCACTTCGGACCTTGGTGCCAGATTGAGTGAAGTCTACCAAAGGGAAGGCAAGCCCATGGTGGCGTATGTCCCGAACCTGGAAAGATACCGTATGCTCATCGAAGGATTTGAGTTGAACCACATCCCGGTCTCTCCTGCCATCGAGGGTGCGGTTCTGATGGCCGGTGCCATGAGGAGGCAATCATGCTGAACACGGAGATTCTTGAGATACTGTCAAAATCCAAATCCTGGGGTTGGGTCCTGGAACCTGATGCCAAGCGGATATTATCGCTCGTGGAGATAAGCGTACCCCCTTTTATATGGGCCCGGAAACTTGAAGAAGCCCTTCAGTTTGCGGAAGAAAACGGATATCCGGTGGTGGCCAAAGTGGTGTCCCCCACGGTGGTTCACAAGACAGAGGTAAAAGGTGTTGCTTTGGGCATAGACAACAAAATAGCCCTGGCGGAAGCGTTTCATCGGTTCAGTTCATTTGACGGTGCCAAAGGGGCTCTGGTTGAGAAACCCATCAAAGGGCTTGAGATGATTATCGGTGCCAAGATCGATTTTCAGTTTGGTCCGGTGATCCTCATGGGGATGGGAGGCACCGGGGTGGAAATATACCAGGATGCCTCGCTGAGGATGGCCCCCATTACGCCCGAAGATGCGGTATCAATGCTCGAAGGCCTTAAAGCGCATCGACTTCTGGACGGTTACAGGGGGGCGGAGCCCATCAACCGGGAGGCGCTGACCCGTATGCTCATGGCATTTTCCGATTTGATTATGGCTCTTGACGAAAAGGTCTCGTCCATTGATCTGAATCCGGTTTTCTGCTCGGCACAAACCTGTGTGGTGGGTGATGCGCGAATCATGCTGCCGACATAGAAAAAATCAGTCCTTATATCAAGGAAAGATTAAGGTTGGATAGGGGCGTGTCTGAAAAGAAATGAAGGAAAATGCCCAATTCAGACTTCCATCTCAATGACCTCCTCAACCGCCTTCAACAAAACCGTTCTATCAAAGGGTTTGCTCAAGGTGCGTAAAGCCCCGACCCCTTTGGCCATTTTGAGGTAGGAATCCGGGCCGATTCGGCCGCCGCCTGAAACAGCGATAATTTTGACACCCGGGAATTTCCGGCGAAGATCACGGATGGTTTCGATGCCTTCTTTCTCCGGCATGATGAGGTCCGTGATGACCAGGTCGGTGGGGGTTTCTGTGAATTGTTTGAGCCCTTCGTTCCCGTTTTGGGCTTCCAGTACCCGGTATCCCTCGTGCTCCAGGATTGCCCGGAGTAACTCGCGAATGGGTTCATCATCGTCAATGACCAGTATGCTTTTTTGAGCAGGTGTTTGTTTTTTATGATCAGGCATCTACTTTTCCTTCACTATCTCAAAAAAACATTACTGTCTGAAAAAATCACTGATGTCAATCAAAAACCGATCATGGGTAAGAATCATGAATCGGTTTTTGGGGAGGCCGGCTCGGTGAAACGCGTTTTCCTATGGAGACCCTTCCACCATGGGAACGAAACGGACCGGCAGGACCGAACGGGAAACAAGGCGATCTCCTTTTTTTACGGCCCACACCAGGTGTTGGATTCCCCCGGATTCACCGACCGGGATGATGATGCGCCCTCCTTCCTTCAACTGTTGAACCAGGGGTTGTGGGATTTTTTCAGGAGCGCATGTCACGATGATGGCGTCAAAGGGCGCTTTTTCAGCCCAACCCCTGTGACCGTCACCGATCTTGATGTGAACATTTCCGTAACCGAGCCGCACTAGAATTTTTTTTGCCCTTTCTCCAAGAGACCCTATGATTTCAATGGAATATACGTCGCATCCCAGCTCCGCTAAAACAGCCGCCTGATATCCCGATCCCGTACCGATTTCAAGTATCCGATCTTTTGGTTTTACATGCAATGCGGCTGTCATGAAGGCCACAATATAGGGTTGAGAGATGGTCTGACCTTTCCCAATCGGCAGCGGATAGTCCCCATAAGCATTTTTTTGGTAGTTGACCGGGACAAAAAGATGCCTGGGCACAATTTTCATGGCTTTGAGCACGTCTGGATTAGTAACACCGCGTGCTTCGATTTGCCGGGAAACCATCTCCTCCCGCAATGCTGCAAACCCATCTTTTTCATCATCTGCTTGGATTTGATCAGCCGGCGGAATAATTAAAAATAGAAAAAGAAGCGTCAACCCGTGAGCAAAAGTGGTGTGCAGAAAAACTTTACGTTTGGCCATAACAACATCTATTTCATGAAAAACTTAAACATGTCAATGGGAGTTTTTTTGAAAAGTGCCGGGTTCATCCACAAAAGATGTCCAGCCGCCGCCGAGGGCTTTGTAAAGGCGTACCAGGTTGGATGTCACATTCCCTTTGCTTTTTGCCAGTTGCTCTTGAAATGAGAGCAGGGAACGCTGTGCATCCAGAACGTTGGTGAAGTCGGTCAGCCCCGCCTGGTACTGGCTTTCGGAAAGTAAAACAGCCCGCTCCGCCGCACTGGCTGATGCCTTCAGGGCTTTCATGCGACGTTGTTCTTCCGCGTATGCCACCATGGCGTTCTCCACTTCTTCCAGTGCAGTGAGAATGGTTGATTCGTATTGAATCAGGGCCTGTTCCTGAAGCTCTGTCTGAACCTGGATGTTGCTTCTGATGGCGCCGGCATTGAAGACCGGCCATGTGATGCTGGGTCCGATGAGATAGGCCAGTCCGCTGGCGGAAAAGACGTTGCCCAGCGACAGGGTTTCAAGCCCGATGGAACCCAGCAGCGTGAATCTGGGATACAGATCGGCCGTCGCCACCCCCACCTGGGCGGTTTGCGCGGCAAGCAGCCGTTCGGCACGTCGAATATCGGGCCGCCGCCGCAATGCCTCTGCCGGCACACCCACGGCCACCTCCAGCGGGGGAACCGGAATGTGTGCCGGCTGTTTCAGCTCACCGTGCAGCGCTCCGGGCTGCAGACCGAGAAGAATGGAAAGGCGGTTCACGGCCTTGACCAGCCCGGTACGCAGAATAGGAATTTTCGACCGGGTGCTTTCCATGTTGTAACTGGCCTGCTGGACTGACAGTTCGTTGGTGAGGCCGGCCTCAAAGCGCGAAAGCGCCAGCCGGTAGGATCTTTCCTGAGCGTTCAGGTTCTGATTCGCCACCTCGATTCCCAACTGAAACGTGCGGACATCCAGATAATTGAGGGCTACTTCGGAGAGAAGCGATACCATCACGTCGCGCATGGCTTCTTGTTGGGCCTCCAGATTTGCCGTGGCCGCCTCAATGGAACGTCTTGTGCCGCCGAACACATCCACCTCCCAACTGGCATCAAACCCCGCCGAGTAGAGGCTGTAGTCGTCGCCGCCGTATCGCTCCTCGCTTAAACGGTTCTTTGTTGCGGTCGCTGAAACATCCACCACGGGAAAAAGCCTGGCCTCACTGATGCCTCGCCTGGCTCTCGCTGCACGTACCCGTGAACGGGCGTCTTTCAGATCCAGATTGCCTGAAATCGCTTTTTGAATGAGATCTGTCAGAATCGGATCATCAAGGGTCTTCCACCATGTGGAGAGGGCGGTGTGATTTTTCACCTGTTCCATGAGCCCTCCCCTGAGGGGGGCGTTCCACTGTTTCGGAGCTTCCGTTTCCGGTGGGATATAATTCGGTCCCACGGGTGCGCAGGCGGTGATCAATGCCAAAAAAAGCACTGTTATGAAGGATTTTGGACCTGAGATGGCAATCATTTCTTCGCTTCCTGTAGGCCTTTCCGCCAGGCTTTCAGCTTCTCTCTGCCGGTCTGAAAGGTGGCATAGAGGGCCGGAATCAGGAAGATCCCCACCAGGGTGGCCGCCAGCATGCCGGCAAATACGGTGGTGCCGATGGCCCGACGGCTGTTGGCGCCGGCACCGGTGGCAATCACCATTGGGAACACCCCCAGGATTAATGAAAAAGCGGTCATCAGTACAGCCCGAAAGCGCATGCGGGCCCCGGATATGGCGGCGTCAAATATGCTCAGGCCTTGCTCTCGCCGGGTTTTGGAGAATTCCACAATGAGGATGGCGTTTTTGCTGGCAAGGGCCACCAGGAGAACCATGCCGATCTGCGCGTAGATACTGAGGGCCAGATCGGCCATCCAGAGCCCCCCCAGGGCTCCCAGGGACGCCACCGAGATGGAGATAAGCACTGACAAAGGGATGGTCCAGCTCTCATACTGCGCCACCAGAAACAGATACCCGAACAACAGGGCCAGTGCCAGGAGCATGGGGGCCTGCCCCCCGCTTTTCTGTTCCTGGTAGGAAAGGGCCGACCATTCATACCCGAAGTCCTCCGGAAGGGTCTTGGCCGCCACTTTCGCCATGGCTGCCATGGCCTCACCGGAGCTGTAGCCGGGACTCCCCTCACCATTGACCTGAGCGCTGGCGAACTGGTTGTAACGGGTCACCAGCTGTGGTGCCAAAATGGTGGACAGGGTTGCAAGGCTACTCAAGGGGACCATATGGCCGAGGTTGCTGCGCACATAGATGCGACCCACGTCTTCAAGTGTGTCGCGAAATGCCGCATCGGCCTGGACTTTAACCTGAAAGACCCGGCTGTAGAGATTCAGGTCATTCACGTAGCGGGACCCCAGTTGAGCCTGCAATGTTGAAAAAACCCGGCTTACCGGAACGTTTAGGAGCTCCGCCTTGGTCCGGTCCAGGTTCAGGAAGACCTGCGGGACACCCGCTGAATAGGTGCTGAAGACCCCGCGCAGGGCCGGGTTTTGATTGGCGGCCACCGCCATGGCGCGGGTCACGGCGGAGAGTTCCTGCGGGCTCTGGTCCCCAAGGGCCTGCAACTGAAAGTTGAAACCACTGGTGTTTCCCAACCCCTGAATGGCCGGTCGGCCAAAGGCGAAAATGTTGGCAGAAGGGATGGCCGCCAATTGAGGACGAACCCGGGCCAGAATACCGTCCAGGTGGAGTTCGGGGGTTTTGCGTTCGCTCCAAGGGTTAAGAATGGCGAAGGCCAGCCCCACGTTTTCACTGCTGCCGCTCAAAAGGCTGAAGCCGCTTACGGCGATCACATGACTGACGCCGGGCGTTTCTTTGAGGAGCGTGGAAACCTGCTGCATGACCTGGTTGGTACGGGCCAGGGATGAGGCATCGGGCAGTTGGGCATTGATGAAAAAGACGCCCTGGTCCTCGTTTGGCAGAAAGCTGGCGGGCCGATTGTTAAACATGAACCAGGCCCCTCCGAAGATCACTAAAAAGAGAAGGAACACGAGCCATTTTCTTCGGATCAACCATGCGGCTGTTTCCACATAAGCGTTTCGAAAGAGACCCAAAAGACTACTGAACCAGGCCAAAGGGCCTCGTTTTACGGGTTGGTGCGGCTTCAGCAGGGTGGCGCAAAGGGCAGGGCTCAGTGTCAGGGCCACGGAGGAGGAGAGGAGCACTGAGGTGGAAAGGGTGACGGCAAATTGTCGGTAAAGCTGCCCGGTGATACCCGGAATAAACCCCACCGGTACAAATACGGCCAGCATCACCAGGGTGGTGGAAATGATGGGGTTGGTCACCTGCTCCATAGCTTTTAGAGAAGCCGCCCGGGGGGAAAGGCCCTCTTCTTCCATGACCCGTTGCACATTTTCAACCACCACGATGGCATCGTCCACCACCAGGCCGATGGCCAGAATCAGGGCGAAAAGAGTAATGGTGTTGGCACTGAATCCCAGAATCAGAAGTACGGCAAAGGTTCCTACCAGGGAAACGGGAATGGATAGCGCCGGAATCAGTGTGGCGCGCCAGTCCTGAAGAAAAAGATACGTCACCCCCACCACCAGTAGAAAAGTGATCAGGAGCATCAATACAATCTCCTGAATGGCCGCTTGAACATACCGGGTGGTGTCATAGCTCAACCGGTATTCCATGCTTTTTGGGAAACGATGGGAAAGCCTTTTCAGTTCGGATTCAATCCGCTTCATGGTTTCCAGAGCATTGGCCCCGGAGGTTCGGTAAATGGCCATATTGACCGCGGGGGAACCGTCAAAAATGGATTTGGAGGCATAGGAGTGTGCGCCTAGTTCCACCCGTGCCACGTCTCTGAGCCTCAGGATGCCCCCTTGAGGGTTGGTGCGAATGACAATGTTTTCAAAGTCCTCGACTTCGTTGAGGCGGCCCTTTGCCCTCAGCGTGTATTGGACCTGCTGACCCGCGCTACTCGGCGCCGTTCCGATGGAGCCCGTGGCCGCCTGGACATTTTGCTGACGGATGGCCGTAATCACATCATCTCCGGTCAGTCCCAGAGAGGTCAACCGTTCCGGGTCCATCCATATGCGCATGCTGTAATCCAGAGCACCGAAGATGTAGGCTTCGCTGACGCCCTTGAGGCGCGTCAGTGAATCCTTCACGTTGATGCTCACATAATTGCTGAGAAAGAGGGCATCTTTTCCGCCGTCATTGGCGAAGAATGTGACTACCCCTAAAATGTCCGAGGAGCGGGTCCGTACCGATACCCCCTGGTCCGTGACTTCGTTGGGCAATTTGGGAACGGCCTGTTGAACACGGTTTTGGACGTTTACCTGGGCGATATCGGGATCAGTGCCCACCTCAAAGGTGACACTCAGGCTGTAGGTGCCGTTGTTGCTGCAGGTGGATGACATGTACAGCATGTCCTCCACGCCGTTGATTTCCGCTTCCAAAGGCGCTGCCACGCTGTCGGAAACCACCTCGGCACTGGCGCCGGGATAGACTGCGCTCACCCGTATCTCAGGGGGTGAAATCTGGGGATACTGTGCCACGGGGATGTTGAAAAGTGCCAGGGCTCCGGCAAGGGTGATGAGGATGGATATGACGATGGCCAGCCTGGGCCTTTCGATGAAGATGCGCGAAAACATAGGCTATTTACCGGCCTCCCCGCCTTTGGTCACTGTTTTCACGATCTGGCCCGGCTTTACTTTCTGTACCCCTTGAATGATCACCCGTTCCCCGGCCGTAAGACCCGACGTCACCACCCAGTCGGCCTCAATGGCGGCGCCGGTTTCAATGCGGCGTTCCTGAACACGGTTTTCATCATCCACCATAAAGACGTACCGCCCCTTTCTATCGATCTGCACCGCCGATTGGGGAACGACGGGAATGCGGCTTCCATTTTTGCATTTCACCATGACGGTTACATACGCTCCGGGGAGCAGAAAACCGTTGGGGTTTTCAAAGATGGCGCGAACGGCGATGGTGCCGGTATTTTGATCCACCTGATTGTCGATAAAGTCCAGATATCCCTCAAACGGATACATTGCGCCCCTCGGCATTTGTATCGTATAGGCGGGCGGGCACTTTTTAACCGCGGATCCCTTGGCGGCGTTGGTATTTGGGCCGTCTTTTTCCAGCCGGTTTTCGCTGATGGCGTAGACTACTCGAATGGGATCAAGCTGAACGATTCGGGCAAGGGAACCGGATTCCGGACCCACCAGATTTCCTTTGGTAAAGGTGGTTCGCCCGATTTGGCCGTCGATGGGTGCTTTGATGGTGGTGTATCCCAGTTTGATCCGGGCCTGTTCCTCATTGGCTTTTGCCTCTTCCAACATGGCTTTGGCCCTCAGCTCTTTGTTGGCGGCGGTTTCCAGGTCCGTGGCGGATACACCGCCCGATTGCACCGTCCTGAGCCGTTTCAGGTATTGCTGTGCATCCTGAAGAGAGGCCCGGGCTTCGGCCACCTTGGCGCGCTCTTCATCCAGATCGGCTTTGTACGGGGCCTGTTCGATTACATAGAGAAGGTCGCCTGCATGCACATTGGCCCCTTCTTTGAACTTCATCTGTTCAAGAAACCCTTGAACTCTGGCCCGCAGATCAACCGCCTGGATGGCCTCAACCCGTCCCACATAGGTTTCGGCCGGGTTTACCTGTTGATCCGCCACCACAATGACCGTGACCACCGGGGGTGGTATTTCCCGCGCCTGAACATTCCGAAAAAGAAAAGGAATGAGGCAAAGTATCAGAATCAGCAGAGAAGAATAATATCCGTTTTTGCGTCTCATTAGGGTTGAACCTCTGAACTTCCAAAATGATGGCTTGGTGCTTAATAATTTCATGCTCGATACCACAATCCCTTGACAAATTCAAATGAAAATTTTAAATAGGAATTTTAAATAGGAATTTTAAATTGTGAGGTAATTTTTTGTGGCCCAACGGAAAGATGGCCAAAAGACCCGTTCCAAGCTGCTGGACGCGGCTTGCGAGGTGTTTTCGGAGAGAGGGTTCACCGACACCAAAGTGGCTGAAATCTGCCGGCGGGCGGGAACCAATGTGGCGTCCGTAAACTATTATTTCGGAGACAAGACCGCTCTTTATTTTGAAGCCTGGCAGGAAGCCTTCAGGCGGGATACCCTTCCCGATCCTTTGCCGCAAGGGGATATGGCTCCGGAAGAACGGTTCCGAAACCGGATACATGCCATGGTTCACAGGTTCTGGGATACTGGTAAAAAGGGCCAGTTTATCCGAATGTACCTCATGGAACTGACCCACCCCGTGGCGTTGAACCATGAACAATGGCGTAAACTTTTTGAACCCCGCCACCATCACTTGCTGGCACTGATTCGGGACGTGGCGGGCCCCGAAATCACGGAAGAGGATGTTCGCTGCTGCGAATTGAGCATCATCAACCTTTGCCGGGGGTTTCTGATCTTGAATCCCAGCGATGTGGAATTCATGCTGCAGCAGCCCATGAATGATGCCTTGATCGATAAAATGGCGGACCACATCACCCGCTTTTCACTGGCGGGCATTCATGCCATGAAGGGATAAGAGCCGGACACTCACTTCAGTTCAATGGCCTTTTCCGGACACATTTCCTGGCAGCAGAAGCAGGTGATACAGATCTTCGGGTCCACTTGGGGAAGGTCGTCGATCAGGGACAAAGCCGACACGGGGCACTGGTCGATGCAGGTGCCGCAGGCGGTGCACTTGTCGGGGTCGGCTTCGGGCCGCAGCAGGGTCCGCTGGTGAAGAAAGGTCTGAATATCTTTGTTGTTATGGATGGCTTCACCTCCCAGGGGCGGCACTTTGAAATTGCTGATGGGTTTCAGCTCCCCGAGGATTTCGTTGGCATTCGGATCATACTCCCCCAGACCCAGTTCCTTTGCTCTTTGAAGGAATCCGAGAAGGCCGGGGTCACATCCCATCATGGCGGCCATGACGCCGTCCAGGGCAACGGCATTGTCGGATGCCAGGATCAGGCCGATGTCCCTTAAATCAGGGGAGGCCGGGCCGTTTCCCTCCATTCCCACTACGGCATCCAGCAGAAAAAGGTCGGGAATTCGAAGCCGGAATACGTCCACCACCAGATGGTGGAACCTTTCCGGGCTCCCCGCAATCTTGTGCAGTCTGGCCTTCTGAGCGCCGGGAAGGAAACCATAACTGTTCTTGATGGCCCCGGTGAGAACCGTCAGGCCGTGGGTCTTGAATTTGGGGAGGCTGATGATCACATCCACATCCAGAACGGCCCGGGAGACGCTTACCGTGGGCACGAAATCCGGGTTGAAGTCAAGGTTCATGGAATCGTTGCCGATGTTTCTGTAATACCCCATGGCCGCATCCATGAGGCCGGTCTTTTTGAAACTCTCCTCATTGGCCCCATAGCTCATCATGCCGGTGTTGTCCCCCACGATGATTGAGGCTGGGTTGCTTTTCAAAACCCGTTCCACCACGGCGCGCAATACCGCCGGGTGGGTGACGACACCTTCCTCGGCATTCGTGGCACGAAGAACGTTGGGTTTTATCAACACATTTTTTCCCGTAAGCGCCACGGGAAACAGTTCAAATGCACGGTCAATGGCCTTACCCAGATGTTCATAGGTTGCGGGATGGATCATCACTTTCGACATGGCCTTCTCCTTCCTATTTCAGATCTTCCCAAGGTACCGGTTCCCCTCTGCGTGTTTCAGAGACCTATGAATCGCAACTGATGATCTCAACATATGGTGTAAATACACATAGGTCAAATGTTGATTTGATATTTTCTTGAATTTGTATTTTTTAACTCGAGTATAGTTGCGGCGGATCAAAATTACAGTCCCTTCATCGACCACCTTACCCGCAAGGGGATGCGATGTTCCGCAAAGTCGCGCGGGTGGGATTGCCGTCGCCGTTTTCGTTTATTCCCCCCCTTTTCTTTATGTTGACAATGATCTGTCATTAAGTCACTATACGCTTTTAGATTCGAATTTTCAATAAGCTGCCGAACCACGAACCCGGTGCTGAGCAATTCAGATTGAGTTGAAAATCCGATTGATTTGAAAGGCATTGCCAATATTTCGGTGGGGCTGATTCTCTCGGATACTCTCAATATATCCGTAGCGCGAAATGGTTCCCGCTCTTTCTGTATAACATCAAAAATGTGACGATATGCAGATCTATATCATCACTTGTTCCCGGCGGCTACGCCGCCGTGAATCTCGGTGCTGACTTCGTCAAGTACCTTGCCCCGGCGCTACGCGCCTGAACAAGGTACTTGACCGGACACCGCGCACCGCACAATCAAGCTTCGCTTGCTTGCACGGCACACGGTGCCGGTCAGCACCGCGATTATGTGTTTGAATACTAGGGAAAACGTAAATGGCATCTGATATAAATTTCGTCGAATTCATTGTCGATCAGATTGGAACCTCAGGATCAATCAGATATAGAAAAATGTTTGGCGAATACGCGATATATTGTAACGACAAGGTCGTTGCTCTGGTCTGCAATAACCAGTTATTCGTGAAACCCACAATAGCAGGTAGATCTTTTGTTGGTAATGTTGTTGAAGCGCCTGCCTATCCTGGAGCGAAACCATCTTTTCTGGTTGAGGATCAACTTGAAGATAGAGAATGGCTGAGTGAATTGATCTCGCTGACAGAAGAAGAGCTACCTAAACCTAAACCAAAGAAGAATAAAGGGTAAAAGGGTCAAGTCTGCCGTTGACTCTTATTGGGGAAAAATGAGTCAACGACAGACTTGATCCCATCACCCATCACTGGCCGGTTGACGGCCTGGTAAAAAGGACCTGAACCGAGGAACCGGATGAGGGAAATCTTCACGTCCGGGTCTGTGGGGAGGGCGCCGGGCAACCGGTGCCTTTACCCGGAAGCGGACGCAAAAAGCCTCGCCGCTGAAGGCAACATTATGCAGTCTCAAATGATGAAAAATAATAAGATGGCAGAAAAATACTGGAGTCGATTTGCAGATTCCTACGATAAAAGACAAGAGTATGTTGTAGATAAGAAACTTCTGGATGAGATCACGGAAAAACTGGATCATCTTTCAGCATTGGGTGAAGTTGTCGAGTTTGGTTGCGGAACAGGCTACTTTACCAGGATCATCAGCCAAAAGAGTCAGAGCATCATGGCTACCGACATATCCGATAGTCTACTTGAAGCAGCAAAAAAACGTCTTGGCGATTACCCAAATGTGAAGGTTCAGCAGGAAGATTGCATGAAGACTTCGTTTACAGCCGAAGCGTTCGATAGTGTCTTCATGGCCAACCTGATCCACGTTGTCAAAAGCCCTGCTGCGGTACTACAGGAATGCCATAGGATCCTTAGGAAAGATGGGGTCCTTATAATTGTCACATTTACTGGTTATGGTATGAAACTCTGGGAAAAGATCAAGATGGGATTACGATTTGCCAAGTCTTGGGGAAAACCTCCTGCTCATGTACACTCCTTTTCCTTGCAAGATTTATCATCAATTATGGAAGACACTGGATTTACGATTAAGATATCGAAGATGATCGGTGATAATACAAAAGCCTTGTATGTGGTTGGTCAGAAGAAAAAAACTGCATAGCGAGTATTTACAGCGGATTTTACCCGCCGCGACTTCGCCGCTCCGGGCAAAGCCGCGGAAACAGGCGTTAGCCGTAGAATAATCGTACGTGATCGTAAGGGGATAGCATAATTGGAAACCTTCTCTGAATTGAAAGACTTAGTGGAAGATCCGCATTATCAGACGCAAAAGCAAAAGATTCTATCCGATCTCGATGATGACATGATTGACATGCCTATTGTAAACCTCATCAACGGGTTTAACAAATTGCCTTATTGTTTCACTCTGCAAAGCTGTTATGGTCACTTTGTCTACAACGGTAATAAAGATACTCATAATCTCGATCCTTTGCCGACAAAAGAAATCATTGCCATAGTGGAATACAGGATCGCCTACGTTGCATTCTGCATTGAGAACAGTGCTTCGGGAAGAGGTCTGTTTGCGGCATTAAAGGAAATCACGGCTATGGCTCCGGAAAACGTTCAGTTCTGTTGCGCGGAGTGGTTTTGGAAAAGACGCCTCAACTCTTATGCATTGCAAGTGGAGCCGGATAGGTTCAAGCGTAAAGACACGGCAACAATTGATTTCAAGGAAGCTTTACATATTGAAAAGATACGAAATGAATTTTTTATTCGGCTGTATGAATTGCTTGAAAATGAAAAAGAAAGGTAAGATTATGATCGGATAACAAGGCAAATTCTGTTTGAAAAGGAGAAAACCATGAACCTCGATGTTTTTGACGAAATGGATGCTTCCCAGCTGAAAGGGTATATTGAATTTCTTCTGTGGCACTACCGGGTGATGGATGCCTTCTGGTTCATCAATGTGGCCGAGCGTTTCGATCAGCCCACCGCCGAAAGACTCAACGAAAAAGTGTGGGGTCGGGTGGCGGGGATGGCGGCTAAGGATCTGCTGCCGCGATTTGCCATTGAAGAAAAGGGCCTCAAGGGATTTGTGAAAGCCCTGAAACTTTTCCCCTGGTGCATCCTGGTGGGTTACCACATCGAAGAAACGCCTGATGAAGTGATTATTTCAGTGCCGTCCTGCCCCACCCAGGAGGCCCGGCTCAAGAGGGGTCTGGATGAATTTGTCTGCAAGGAGATGCACCGCGGTGAATTTGAAGGGTTTGCCCGTGCCGTTGATGAACGGATTCAGGTGGAATGCCGCTTTGCACCGCCTGACCCGCATCCCCGGGATATGTTCTGCCAGTGGCGTTTTTCCCTGAGCGAGAATGGGTGAACCCGTTGCTAACAAGTTGACATGATCAGGGTTTGATGCTAGGGAAAATACGGATTCGGTAAGGCATTCGGCCTTCTGGTTGAAGATTTGCCCGCTTTTAACAACTTGACAGGGAGGAATACCACAATGGCTGATTTAGCTTCCAAATTTGAGACTGCTGCGCAGGATGTACGGAAATTGTCAAAGAAACCTGACAATAAAACGCTTCTGGAGTTGTATGCTTATCACAAACAGGCCAAGAACGGAGATGTAACGGGAAAACGTCCCGGTTTTACCAATATGGTGGGCCGTGCCAAATACGACGCGTGGGCAAAACTGAAAGGAACCGGCAGCGATGGGGCCAGGCAGTCCTATGTTGATCTGGTGGAACGTCTGCTGAAAGCAGGTAAATAACGTATGGATCCCTTGAACACTAAATAGCATATCTGTCTGTTGAATAGAAAAAAAAGGTGAAAAAAATGAGTCAATCCATGACGAATGCCGACAATTTCTGGCTCTGTATGGATGATCCCACCAACTTGATGATGATCACCGCATTTATGGAGTTTGAGGGTCTTATTGATTTCAAGCGTTTGCGGGCGACCATTGAATCCCGTGTGTCATCTTTTCCGCGTTTCAGGAAAAAAGTGGTGAGGCCCGTATCCGGTATGGGAACGCCCACCTGGGAGATGGACCGGCATTTTGATATTCGGTCCCATATTCACCGGGTGGCCCTTCCATCACCCGGGGGAAAGGCGGAACTTCAGGAAATGGTGAGCGATATGATGGCTGCCCCCCTGGACCCCCATAAACCTCTCTGGCAGGTCCATCTCATCGAGAATTTTGGAGAAGGGAGCGTGGTCCTTTTTCGGATTCACCACTGCATTGCCGACGGTATTGCCCTGATTTACGTATTGCTGGCGGCTGCTGACAGCGAGGCGGATGCGTCCTGGCCCGAAGAGCTGCCCCAAAAGCAGAAAAAGATGTCATCTTTTGATTTCCAGTGGCCCATTGCCGGGGTGATCCGAGGCGTCCAGAAAGTCAAAGATACCACCCGGAAACTGGGGCAGAAGGTCGTCGAAGAATTCAAGGATACGATTTTCGATCTGGATGGCCTGATGGACAAGACCAGGAAAAGTTCCCACGTCTCGGCTGAGGTGGGCGGGGTCCTGGCAAAACTGGCGCTTATGCCGCCGGATCCATCAACCGCATTCAAGGGAAAACTGGGTACCCGGAAGAATGCGGTCTGGACCGACCCCATTCCCCTGGATTCGGTGAAAACGGTGGGTCTTTCCATTCGGGGTGCCACCATCAATGACGTATTGATTTCCACGGTCACCGGGTCCATGCGTCGCTATTTGAAAAGCCGAAACTACCCGGTCAACACCCTTGATCTGAATGTGCTGGTGCCGGTCAATATCCGCAAACCGGGTACGGAAGTGGAGTTGGGAAACAAGTTCAGCCTGATTTTCCTGACACTGCCCGTTTATATTGAGGACCCGGTGATTCGATTAAAGGAAGTCAAACGTCGCATGGATGATCTCAAGAAGGCGCCTGATGTCATGGTGAATTTCGGCCTGCTCAGCACGGTGGGCTTTATGCCACCGGGGATTGCCAAGAGTCTGGCCCATTACTTCAGCAATAAAGCGTCCGGGGTTCTGACCAATGTTCCGGGTCCCAAAGAGCCTCTCTATTTTTCGGGCAGTGAAATCAAGAACATTATGTTCTGGGTGCCCAGGGCAGGAGAGGTGGGCCTGGGTGTCAGTATTTTGAGCTATAATGGAAAAGTGAGTGTGGGGATTGCCGCCGATGAGGGATTGATGCCTGACGGCGAAGCGCTCCTTGAGGGATTTGAAGAAGAACTGGCGCATCTGGTGCATTTGGTGGAATCGGGAGAGATCGAGGAGGCGCCGCTGGTTTTGCACGACACCTATCAGGAGATGCGTTGTAAAGCGCTGACCCGAGAGGGAGCGCAGTGCAAAAAACGTGCGACCCCTGGATCTGAGTATTGCAGCATCCATGATCAGGTTTCGCAAAAAGATGAACATTCTCCGCAGGGTTCAGCTGATACCGGGGAAAGCACGCGCGAATCTCATGTGGATCTGGATACGGATCCCCACCGGTGCCAGGCACTGACCCAAAGCGGAAAACAGTGCAAAAAACGGGCAATGCCGAATTCAGAGTATTGCAGCACCCATCGACCGGCGGTACCGGAAAGGGACACCCGTGATCTGGCTGAGGTTTTGAAAGAACTGAGTGGTCGCTAATACCGAATACAGGGGAGGGTAATGTGAAAAAGGTTGTCAGCATCAGCCTCGGGCCGAAAACTGCTGATTTCGAGCTTGATACGGAGTTTTTAGGTCATGAGTTTTCTATCAAACGGGTGGGGACCGATGGTGATCTGGATAAGATGCTGGGTCTGCTGTTGGAATGGGATGGTAAAGCCGATGCCATTGGTTTGGGTAGCATGCGGTTCCCGAATGCCATTGGGCCTAAACATGTACTGGAACGTCGTGCCGAAAAGATCAGGGCTTTGAGTGACCAGGTCAACACGCCCGTTACCATGGGCAGCGCGCTTCGAAATGTGGTTCATGAATGGTCTATCCGGCATGTGGAATTCGTATTCGGGAAATATTTCGATAACGCCAGGGTTTTCTTTTTCTCAGGCCTGGCCAACCATAAAATTGCCCGGGTCTTGAATGAGTTTACGGACAACCTGGTATTTGCGGACCCGGTTCTCGAAAACGGTATCAGCAAATTCATAAAATCCGTAAGAGATCTGGAACTGTATGCCAGCGGGGTTCATGAGATACTGAAATGGGTGCCCAGCAAGAAGTTTTCTAAAAACTTTACGCCGGCGCGCCTTTGGAATATTCACCTCATGAGAAAGGCCCTTCAGCAGGCCCAGGTGGTTGTGGTGCCCCATTATGACTTTTACCGCTACCTGGAGCATGCCACCCTGGAAGAACTGGGGGGCAAAATAATCATCACCTCCTGTGCTTATGATGATCGGGTCAGTTTCCTCCAGGAACGCGGTGTGGATGTGATCATCGACACCGCTCCCAAAGTGCTTGAAAAGGTGGTGGGGCTCAATGTCCTGGAAGCCATGCTGCTGGCGGCCCTCGACAAAAAACCGGACCAGATTATCGATGATGATATTCTGGAGGTTATTTGCGAGCAGAATATGGCCCCCAGGGTGGTCTATCCTTCCGGGACCCCCAAGCGGGTCAACCGGTTCGCCTTTGTGATCCATCCCCTCTCCCAGGAGTTTCTCAAGAAAGAAAAAGCTCTGGATATGGTCAGCCGGTTTGCGCCACCTTTTTTTATGGATGCTGTGGAAAAAGTCATCGCCTATGCGCCGCCGTTTCTCTATTCTAAGGTGACCGGCATCAAGTCTCCTTCCGGTGTGGAAGCGGAAGGATGGTTGATTTCAGTGGGGGGGACGCCTAAGCAGATGCTGGCCCACAAACCTGAATTTACTTATGACCGTCTCCTGCAGGCAGCCAAGATGGCAAAGCGGCTGGGCGCACAGATTATGGGTCTGGGGGCTTTTACCAAAGTGGTGGGAGACGCGGGTGTGACCGTTGCCAAAAAAGCGGATATACCCATTACCACGGGGAACAGCTACAGCGCTTCAGGGGCGCTTTGGGCCGCGGCCGATGCCGTGCGCCGAATGGGCCTGATCCAGGTGGAAAAAGGCAAGCCCATCCAAGGCAAGACCATGGTTTTCGGGGCCACCGGGGCCATCGGTTCGGTGTGCTGCCGTCTTCTGGCAAAAGCCTTTGAAGAGGTCTACATGGTGGGCCGTAATACCGCTAAACTGCTGGCGTTGCGGGGGGCCATCCTGAAAGAAACGCCAGGTGTGAAGCTGCACATATCGACTCGCCCGGATCGACATCTGCCCGATATGGACGTCGTTGTTACGGCCACATCCGGTGCCGGAAAGGCCATCTTGGACATCATGCGGGCGAAACCCGGTTGCGTCATCACGGATGTGGCCCGGCCGCTCGATCTCTCTCCCGAAGATGTGGCCAAGCGACCGGATGTGCTGGTCATCGAATCCGGTGAAATTGAACTGCCCGGCAACCCGGAGATGAAGAATATCGGTCTTCCGCCCAAGGTGACCTACGCGTGCATGGCTGAAACCATTGTGCTGGCCCTGGAAGGCCGTTTTGAAATCTTTACCATCGGCCGCGAAATTGAATGGGAAAAGGTACGGGAAATCTACAAGATGGGCCTGAAACACGGTATGAAGCTGGCGGCCATCTCAGGGGTCAACGGGGTGTACACCGATGATGACATTGACCGCGTTCGAAGGCTGGCCTTGAAAGCCAGAAAAACCTGGACACCTCCCCGTTTTTCAGATGTGGCGTGAAATATTTTCCGCCATTTGAACGGCGCCAAAGTCCCCGTCGATGGTGATGCGTGCGTTTTCCGGTATTTTTTTTGTGGCCTGTCGAACGCCGACCACGGCGGGGATCCCCAGTTCCCGGGCCACAATGGAGCAGTGGTTCAGTATTCCCCCTTCTTCAACAACAATACCGCCGACGATTCGCAGGACCGGGGTCCAGCCGGGGTCGGTGTTTTTGGCCACCAGGATATCCCCTTTCTGAATACCGTGTTGGGTGGGGTTATCCACGATCCGTGCCCGTCCGGTCGCCCGTCCGGGACTGGTTCCGATGCCTCGGATGACTTTTGTGTTGGATGGCAGTTCGTCCATGGGTCTGCCGTCAATATAAAATGTGTAAACATCTGATTGTTCAAGGAATGCCTCCCGTCGGTTGCCGGCCAACCCCTTTGCCGATTCAAACCCGATTTTGCCCTCCACCACCTGTTCCAGTTCGGATTGCGTCAGAAACAGCACGCCTTCACCCAGACCGGTATGTTTTCCCAGTATCATAACGGATTGCCTGATCCGGTAAAGAATCTTGTCCAGAAAAAATCTCAGATCCTCCCGCAGATTCAAAAAATCGCAGGTAAATTTCAAAAGAGGTCGGAGCAGGAGACGGAGGTGCCAGGGAAGCTTCTGCCGAATTATTGCTACGGGGTCGGCAGACTTGGTGGTTTTCACCATGCCACCATCCAACGAACTTCTGAGAAGGGTTGCCACCATCCCCAGAACCTCTTCCGGCACTTCAGTCCATCGTTTCAGATAAAGGGTCCTGTGGCGGGATCGACACCCGTATTTTAACAGAAACATGTCGAGCTTTTCCTGAAGCGGAGGCGGGAGCGTCCCAACCAGTTGTTCAGGGGGTCGGTTCAAAAATCCTTCAAGAACCGTCTCATCATTTCTGAGGGTTTCCGCCAATTTCCTTATCTCATGTTCGATCTCGGTGGTAATATTGTCGGTGTTTGTACTCAAAAGGTGAAGGAAATCTGAGTAAGGCAGCCCGCCCAGGTCTTTAACCACCCATCTCAACGCCCATGTGAAAACCGTGGCGTAAAGGTACGGCCACTGGTTTTTTTCCTGAAGAAGCGCCAGGCATTCGAGAGATTCATTGGTCTTTCTCAGTGCCTGTTCGGTTGTGGTGTCGGATAACCTGTCAATTCTATTGAGATTATCCTGGAGCTTTCTTAGGTGCAGGCGGGAGAGATGTTGACAAAATAGAGGGTTCCCCTGTGGCTGCATAACACCTAAGGCTATGGCCCGAACAGTCCATAGCAACAGGTTTTTTACGGAGGGTGACGGTACGGAATCGATTTCAAATCCCGGCGGAAACAGGCTTCGAAGTTCACTGATGCGGAATTTTTGGGGGACCAGGTTCAGAAGCTGTTTGAGGCTTTCACAGTTGACATAAAGGAATCCGTTGATGACGGACAAGCTGGGTTTAATCACGGGGATCTTCAGGAATTCCGAGTTTCTTGAGAGGTCGAACCGGGGCGTATTGTTTATCATGGCATCCGCCAGTAAAGGCGTGAGCCGATCAGCCCAGAGATCCTCGGCAATCTTTCGCGTCCAGGTTCCGGGCGGCGCTTTAAAATCTGACTCCCTTATGGTTGTGATGGGACGAGACTGGAGAAGCCATAACTTATCGTTGCCATCAATGGCCCATTCGATGTCCTGGGGCTTCCCGCCCGAATTCGCCTCGGCTCTTTTGGCCAATTGCGCGATTTCCCGCCATTTTATATCTTTCAGGATCATGCCGTCCGTTTTGTTCATTTCGGATGTGGTTCTGTCTTCCACTATCCTGTCACCTCGAACAAAGACGCGATACGGCGTGACATGGCCGCTCACAAGCTTTTCGCCCAGGCCGACTACGGCTTCGACGACCACATCGTTTTTCAGGGGGACCATGGGGTTTCGGCTGAAAGCGACTCCGGCAGTTTTGGCATGAACCATTCTTTGAATCACAACGGACATGAGCGGTGCTTTATCATTCCGGCTTAACCGATCACCAAGATAGTCAAAAACCAGCTGTGATGCCGCACTTTCCCAGCACTTTTTAATCTTGTCTTTTAAATCGTCTTCATCCCGTACATCAAGATAGGTCTCGTATTGGCCGGCAAAGCTTTTTCCCTCAAGGTCCTCTTGTGTGGATGATGACCGTACCGAAACACCTTCGGAAAGACCAATCTCTTTGGCCACATCCCTGATTTCGCTCAGAAGGCCGTCGGGCCAGTCCTTGTGCCTTTGGTAAAAATCGTTGGCTTCAACCCTGATGGCGACGGCTGGAGGAACATCAAAACGTGAACGCGTTGCCCGTGCCAGTGATGCAAATTTATGTCCCACCACACCGGGATCCAGGGCAACGTCATCTTCGAAACGGATCAGGTATTTCAAATTATTGGCTTCCTTTCCGTTGGGCCAACATCTTTGCCATCAGTGCGCCGATCCCCTGTGGCAACATCTCTTCGGGAGCCAGCTTTCCCAATATGTTGAGAAAAGCCTTTGCGGGTGGCGAAAGCCGCTGGTTTTTCAGATAGGCGATACTGACGTCTAACAAGATCCGATCCCCTTGCAGTCCAACGGTCGCCAACGTTCCCTCCTCAAGCTCTATGCCAACAGCCTCCTTCACCAGGAAAGATATCCCATCCCCTCGCTGGACCAGTTGTTTGATGAATTCCGTATTACTGGTCTCCATCAGCATATTCGGGAAGCAATGGTTCTTTTTAAACAGGTCGTTGACCAGCTTTTGTGTTCCCGAACCCATCTCCTTCATGATAACCGATTCTTTTGAAATTTGGTCAAAAGAAATATCCCCCTTCCCGGCCAGAGGGTGATCCGGCGCTGTAATGAGAACCACTTCCTCCTCGCTGAACGGAAAAAAACAGACATCGGAATGGTCTTCCGCCTTGGCGATAATGGCGATTTCGTTCTGAAAGTTACAGAGACTGTATGCCATATCCAGAGAACTTCCCTCATCCAAGTGGATTTTGATCTGGGGATAGGTTTCATGGAATTTGGTGAATATCAGCGGCATGAAGTATCTGGCATAGGTCTTGGTGGTGCCGATCCTGAGATCTCCAATTTTGAGTTCCCGCATATTTCCGATGACATTTTCTATTTCCTCTTCATATTCGAAAATCTTGCGTGCGTACTGATACAAGGTCTTTCCTTCATCGCTGAGATATACTTTTCTCCCCCGCTTCTTGAAGAGCTTCAGGCCGCAATACTCCTCAAAGAGCTTTATCTGTGCGGTTACAGCAGGCTGGGTAACATAAAGCTTCTCGGCGGCGATGGTGAAATTTTCATATTTCGCCGCCAGACAAAAACCCCTGAGTTGATTGAAGTTAATCATTGGCAATTTCCCGTTTTTGAATTCTAAATAAAATTTATGACCCAAAATCATTCATAAACAAAATTTATCAATATCATAAATAAAAAGGATTTGACAGTTCTTATTGAATCGAGGAGCATCTTGAACCATTAACCTGAAATCCTATAACTAGGGAGGAGCAAAATGGCAGATGAAAAAGCAGGAAGGTTTCCGGATCCACACGAGTATCAGGTTCCCCCGGACCTTGAAGGATGGGAAGAGATGTACCCGTCACACCATCTGTTTTCCAAAGAGAGGGAAGACTGGGAAAAACAGCAATTCTGGTATATGGACAAGATTCATGCGCCGGAGCCGATGCCGCCATTGGATATGCTCTTTCAGGAAGCGTGGCAGATCTCTCTTTCCCAGTACACCACCAGAGTCTTCTGCATTCCTCCGGCCCAGGGAATCGCACAGCGGATGGTCGGGTGCTACATGTACATCTGTGCGGTTGCACCCCCGCCCGATGAGATTATCGGAGAGAAGGCCGCCCTCTTTGAGAAAAGAGTATTTTATGTATTTGAGCATTATAATGAGCTGTGGGATAAATGGCTGACGAAATTCAAAGCCCTGGGGAATGAGATGCTTGAGTTGGAAATCCCCAAGGAAATGCCGAAATATGTCCCGGAAGACCAGGTCCTCCCGGCGCCCACGGGCTGTTATGTTTCCTATGACCTGATTGAGTCGTTTGACAAACTGGTCCACCAGATGTTCAAGGGGTGGCAGTACCACTTTGAAATGTTGAACCTGACCTATCTGGCTTACCTGATGTTCGGGGATGTTTCCCGGAAGCTTTTCCCGGGGATCAGTGAAAGCGCCATCGGAAAGATGGTAGCTGGGGCCTATGTTTCCATGTTTCGGCCTGAAGAGGAGTTGTGCAAGTTGTCCAGGCTGGCTGTTTCTCTAAGTGGCGTGGCGGATGTTCTCAAGAGCGACCAAACGGCGGCCGGGAAGGTTGCTGAACTTGAAAAGATACCCGATGGGAAGCAGTGGCTTGAGGCCTTTGATAAGGCCAAAGACCCGTGGTTTTTCGTGTCGTGCGGGAGCGGCTGGTTCCATTATGAGGGGAGCTGGATCAATAACCTGGATATCCCATACGGTTATATCAAAAGTTATGTGGAACGGCTGGAAAATGGTGAGACCATTGAGCGGTCCCTGGACAAGGTGGAAAAGGAGAGGGACGAAACCGTCGCCGAATACCGTAAACTGATTGCCAGTGACGAAGACAGAGAGGCGTTTGATGGCGCCTACAATACCGTCAGAACCATTTACCGGTACGCGGAAGATCATCTGTTCTGGGTGGAACACTGGTTCCATACCATCTGGTTTGCAAAGATAAGGGAATTAGGTACGCTCCTGGTGGACAACGGGATGATCAATGAACCGGATGACATATTTATGTTCAACCGCTATGAGATTCCTGAACTTCTGACCGAAGTTTCCACCGCCTGGGCCCTCGGCGTGGGAGTTCCGGTGCGGGGGGATTATTACAAGGCCAAGGCTGCGAAGCGAAAAAAGATCCTCAAAGCAGCCGCTGAATGGAACCCGTCACCGGCCCTGGGTGTTCCGCCGGAGGAAGTGGCTGAACCCTTTACCATTATGCTCTGGGGTGTCACCACCGACAAGGTCAAAGAATGGTTGAAGGGGATGGGACAGGGTGAGGTCGACGCCGAAGGTATCTCCGAGCTGAAGGGATTTGCCGCCTCAGCAGGCGTCGTTGAAGGGAAGGCAAGAGTACTCAAACGGCTCAAGGAGGTTATGGACCTGGAGCCGGGAGATATTCTGGTTTGCCCCACCACCAACCCTTCGTGGGCCCCGGTTTTCACCAAGATCAAGGCGGCGGTTACCGACATCGGCGGACTCACCAGCCATGCGGCCATTGTGTGCAGGGAATATGGGGTTCCGTCGGTTACCGGCACCGGAATCGCCACATCGGTCATTAAGACCGGCGATACGATCCGGGTTGATGGCGGTACGGGTGTGGTTACCATTGTAGAAAGAGCTTGATAATTTAAATGATTACTTTTTAACCCCTTCCTCCCTTCGACCGGCAAAAGACCGAAAACAGGTTGGCTGTCCCGATGGGGGAGGGGAAATCCCCCATGGAGTAACAGATGGATTACGTTCTCAATTTTGAAGTTCTTGATAAGACTTCCCTGCCGACGGTGGGGGGGAAGAATGCCAGCTTAGGAGAGATGATTAAATCCGGGGTTCGTGTCCCGCCGGGGTTTGCCGTGACCACAGACAGTTACCTGAGTTTTATCACGGAGACGGGTATCAATGATAAGATCATGAGTATCCTTTCAAAGGTTCGCCCTGATGATGTCGGTTCCCTTGATGAAGCCAGCGAGGAAATTCAAGCCATCATCAAAAAGACGCTCATGAACGATGAAGTCAAAGCCGCTATCCGTCAAGGTTATTCCGAGCTGTGCAGGAAATGCCGTATGGAAGGCTTGCCCGTAGCGGTTCGATCGAGCGCCACGGCCGAAGATCTGCCCAATGCCAGTTTTGCCGGACAGCAGGATACCTATCTGTGGGTCGTCGGAGAAGATCATATTATCAACAGTGTTCGCAGGTGCTGGGCTAGCCTTTACACGGCGCGCGCTATCGATTACAGAAATAAGAACGACTTTCCCCATGAGAAGGTATTGATCAGTGTAGGTGTTCAGAAAATGGTCAATTCAAAGGCTGCAGGCGTCATGTTTACCCTGAACCCCACCAATGGTGATCCGTCAAAGGTCGTGATTGAAGGAAGCTGGGGCCTGGGGGAGACGGTGGTTTCCGGCTCGGTAAATCCTGACAAGTTTGTGGTCGATAAGGTGACACGGGAGATTGGTGAAAGGACCATATCTCTGAAGCATATCAAGTGTGTTCATGATCCCGAAGGTGGAGAAGTGACAGACGTGGACGTGGAAGAGGACATGCGGAACAGGTGCTGTCTGGAAGATTCGGAAATACGAAAATTAATGGAAATTGCCAAGAATATTGAGACCCATTATGGCCGGGCCATGGATATTGAGTGGGCCATTGATGGGGACTTTTCTTTTCCGGAAAGCGTATTTATTGTTCAGGCCCGTCCGGAAACCGTCTGGAGTCAGCGCAAAAAGAAGTCTTTGCTCGGCAAAAAGAGCGGATACCAACTGTTGATGGACCAGGCGATGAAGCGGATCAAGATCCCCGGTTAGACGCCGGGTGAAACTGGAAAAATGGCGTGAGGAGTTATCGTTATGTCGGAGCAACCCCTGTTGGATGGAAAGAAGATCCTCATTGTGGACGATGAGGCGGATATATTGGATATGTTGGAAGAACTGCTGGAAATGTGTGAGGTGGTCAAGGCTTCCACGTTTGAAGAAGCAAAAGATCTGTTGGAATCACAACATTTTGACATGACCATTCTGGATATCATGGGGGTTAACGGCTATGGGCTCCTGGAGATTGCCAACAAAATGGATATCCCCGCTGTTATGTTGACCGCCCATGCGTTTACGCCGGGGAATCTGCTCCGATCCGTCAAAGAGGGCGCCGATTCATATTTGCCGAAAGAAGAAATGGGCAACATTGCCATTTTTCTAAATGACATCCTGGAGGCCATACAAGAAGGAAAAGACCCCTGGGAACCCTGGCAGGATAAGTTGCCCACCTCCTACTTTGAAAAGAGATGGGGCGCCATGTCAAAAGACACGACCAAGGACTTCTGGGAACAATTCAAGGCCGGTATTAAAGAGAGGAAAAACAAGTAATTTTAGACTGGTTTTTACTTGACGAGCTGTTAGCGTTTCGTTACAGTCCACTGCTGAAAAGGAGATCTTACTTACACTTAATTCAGGGCCGGCAGAGCAAACATGATCAGGCGCTACCATACGGGTTTATGCCTTTCAACCGGTTCTCGTAACCTTCGAGATGGTAATAATGAAACAGAACGCCCTCCAGCAGAAATGCGGGGGCGTTTTTTTTTGCCGTAATGTCATGACATTTTGACCCGTTTTGCCGGAATTGCTTCCATTGCGCTGGACAATGCCCTCCTTTACGAGGCCACCCGCGAGGCGAAAGAGGCGGCAGAGACGGCCAATCGGGCAAAAAGTGATTTTCTGGCCAGCATGAGCCATGAAATTCGAACGCCCATGAACGCTATACTGGGTATGGCTGAGCTTCTTTCGGAGAGTCCCCTGAATCCTGAACAGCGAAAATACGTCAGCATAAGCCGCAATTCGGGACAGGGTCTGCTCGATATCATCAATGACATTCTGGATATTTCCAAAGTCAAAGCGGGACGACTTGAACTGGAGCATGTCCCCTTCGATCTGCAGGAAAGGCGCCACCCCGATCATTGCCCTTACGGCCCACGCACTCATGGAGGACAAACAGAAATGCCTGGATGCGGGCTGTACCGATTATTTGCCCAAACCGCTGAAAAAAAGGATCTTTTGGTAAAAATAGGGGAATATTCAGGGACTTCTGAAAACGGATAGGAGATAAATTCAATGGCGGAAGAAAGAATTGTGGTTTACGCGGATCCGGACTTGGCTGACGACATCCCCTGGTATCAAGGACAGGTAAGGGAATATGTGGAAGCCATTAAAACGGCCATGGGAAGCTCAGACTTTGAAACCATCGAAGATGCAGGACATCGCATGAAAGGAAGCGGGGAAGCTTTCGGATTTGATGCCGTCTCGGAAATGGGAAAGTCCATTGAGATGGCCGCCAAAGAAAAGGATCTTGACGAAATCGGGAAAAAATGGAAGGAACTCTCAAGATACATCGAAGTGGTGGAGGTGGTTTACGAAGAAGCTTGAAGTTGGAAGGTTAAGGGTGAAAGGCGCCATGCGCCATCAGTCATGAGTTATGGGCTTTCAGCTTATATGAGGATGCATCATGAAACGGAAAAGGCTTGGCGAGATACTTCAGGAAGCCGGGTTAGTCAGCGAGGAACAGATTCAGAAGGCCTTGAAGATAAAGAGCCGGACCGGGAAACGCATCGGGAAGATTTTCATTGAAATGGAATGGGTTTCCGAATTGGATATCTGCCAGACCCTGTCCAGACAGCTCGGCATCCCGCTGGTCAGCTTGAAAAATAAGAAAATCGATCCGAAAGTATTGGGCCTCCTTCCCGCAAAGCTTTGCTTCAAAAGGCGATTGGTTCCCCTGATCGTGAAAGACCGCAATCTTGTCATCGCCATGAATAACCCAATCGACTATGAAGCCATGGACGAAGTCTCCTTTGCTTCCGGGCACCGCGTTCGCACCACTGTGGCTCTGGAGCAGGAAATTCTGGATGTTCTTGTCCGTTCCTATCCCCCCGGTGAAGATTATATGGATGATGTTGAAACGGGCGAATACCGGGCCGATCTCGTCAATGTTATCGAGGAAATCAGGGATTTCGGAGATATCAGTCCCGAGAAACTGGAAAAGGCGGCCAAGGGCGGTGTTATCCGCCAATTGACAAACGGGATTATTTTAAGTGCCGTCAGGAAAAGGGCCAGCGATATTCACATCGAGCCTCAGGAAGATGATGTGGCTGTAAGGTATCGTATCGACGGCATGTTACGGGATATCATGGCCTTCGATAAAAGCGCCCAGGCCGCGGTTGTTTCCAGGATCAAGATCATGGCCAACCTGGACATCACCATCCGGGCAAAACCCCAGGACGGCAGTTCACGGGTGAGGATTGGCGAAAGTGTTTACGATCTTCGTGTGTCCTTTCTGCCCACGTTCTTTGGGGAAAAGGTGGTCATCCGGGTTCTTGAAAGTCAGGGCAGCATGGCGCTTGCAGGACTCGGCATGCGGGAGAAGGATCTGGAGGAATTTGAGCGCCTGTTGTCCATGCCCCAGGGCTTGATCCTTGTAACCGGTCCCACGGGAAGCGGGAAAACAACAACCCTTTATGCTGTTTTACAACGTCTTTTGTCTCCGGAAATCAATATTGTAACCATCGAAGATCCTATCGAATACTCGGTCCATGGCATCAACCAGGTCCAGGTGAACCCGGCAAGGGGACTGACCTTTGCGAAAGGTCTCCGGTCACTGCTTCGCCAGGACCCCAATGTGGTCATGATCGGGGAGATCCGGGATCTGGAAACCGCCACCATCGCCCTTCAGGCCGCCCAGACGGGCCACCTGGTGCTGAGTACCCTTCACACCAATGATGCGGTGGGGGCCGTTACCCGTCTGAAAGACATCGGTATTGAGCCCTACGTGATCGCCGCCAGCCTCACGGGTGTTGTTGCGCAGCGGCTGGTGCGAAAAATACATGAGCCATGCAGCGCCGTTACGGAAGTCACCGCCACATTGCTAACGCGCTTCGGGGGCAGCGCTTTTCATGAATTCAAGAAGGGGAAAGGGTGCGTTGAATGTCAGGGGACCGGATACAAAGGGAGGATGGGTGTTTATGAATTACTGGTGGTCAACGATGAAATCGGTGCTTTGATCAGCGAAGGGGGGACTGACAGGGAAATCCTTCAGGCGGCCCGCGGGGCCGGCATGAAATCCATGACCGAAGATGGATTCGAAAAAGCCGGTCAAGGCATCACGACCCTTGAAGAACTGATGCGGACAGCACCTCCTTCGGATATTTCTCCCATCGGCTCACTACCGTCCAGACCTAAGGCCGAGACGCGTGTTGAAAATCCCCATCCACAGGGTTCTTTTTCCGAGAAGGATGAAAGGCCACCGTCAGCTATCAGGCGCGACCGAATCATGATCGTGGATGATGACGAGGCCATCAGGCGGTTTGTGGGGAGGATTCTTAAATCTGAATTTTATGAAGTGATTTTAGCGGAGAACGGGAAAGACGCATTGAACAAAATTTTTGAAAATCCTCCGGACCTGGTTTTAGTTGATTACAAGATGCCTAAAATGAATGGTCTTGAATTTATAGAGAAACTCAAAAGCCATTCTCACCTGAGCCTTATTCCAACCATTATGCTCACGTCAACGGATACGGAAGAGACGGAGATCCAGGCGCTCAATGTGGGCGCCGATGACTGGATTCAGAAGCCGATTCACAAGGCAAGGCTTCTTGCACGGATCAAACGTCTTCTGAAGTCAAAACGCTCATAGCCTTATGGATGAAATCGTCCGGTTTTTTAAGCGTGATCCGAAAAGGGGAAAATACAAAAAGGAATTTCTGGCCAGTTTGAATGTCCAGGCCAGGGCCTTGCAGCGGCCTTTTGGATTCATTTTTCCGTCCGGGATACCGGCATCGGAATTTCCCAATCCAAGCAGGCCGCCATTTTCGAACGCTTCACCCATGCGGATTCCTCCACCACGCGGAAATACGGCGGCACCGGTCTGGGATTGACCATTTGCAGACGTCTTGTGGAGATGATGGGAGGAGAAATCTGGGTTCAGAGCGAACCGGGAAAAGGGAGCACATTCTTCTTTACGATACGTTTCGGTATTGACCGTGAGAGTGAAAAGAAAGAAGCGTTGTTGTTTGAGGAGGCGATGGGACTGCCCGGACAGGCCGCTGACGGAGCCGCAGCAAGGCTGAAGGCGGAAGAAGGGTTGGCGGTTGCCCCTTTAAATATACTCCTTGTGGAAGATGCCAAAGAGAATCAGATCGTTATCAAATCCTTTATGAAAAAGACACCCCACAGGATAACGCTTACAGAAATGCCTGGATGCGGGCTGCACGGATTATCTCCCCAAGCCGTTAAAAAAAGCGGATCTTTTGAAGAAAATCTCAGAATATTCCGGAATATCTGAGAACGGATAGGAAAATGGAATGGAAAATAAACGGATTTCGCATATCTTTCTCATACTGATTTTATCTCTGTTAATGTGGCCTGTCTTAAGGGCATGGGCTGTTCCCACGCTCCAGCTCCGGTCTTCTCAGGCCAGCTATGATGGTTCCCCCTACGCGGAAATCCTGGAAGACAAGGAACGGAAATGGACCATCGACGATGTGACGGCCCCGCCCCTGTCAGAAGCATTCACACCTGTGGGTGCACAGACCCTGAATCTGGGTATGAGCACCTCCGCCTTCTGGATCCGTTTCGCTGTACAAAGCGAAAGATCGCATCAGGAATGGCTCCTTGACATCAACTGGCCTTTCCCCCTTCTCACAACGCTGTACCTCCCTGTTCCCGCTAAAGGAGAAAAGAATGCTGAATCAAGGGAATGGATCGCGATGACGGGTGGCACACCTGTGGTCACTGCCCTTCCTGATGCCAAACGAAAGCTCCCGTTCCTGGATCTCCGGACGGAGATTGAAGGCCCCGTAACCTTCTATCTGCGGGTAGAAGGGTCGGATGGCTTCATCGTCCCTTTGAAAATTTGCACCAGAGAAGCCTACTTCGAAAGATCCAAAAAAGTAACGACGTGGCAAAGCATCAATTACGGCGTCCTCCTGTCCATGGCCGTCTTAAATCTATTTCTCTTTTTAGCCCTGCGGGATAAGAGCTACCTCTGGTACGTCATCTATCTGATGTCCGTTGGTTTATATATGTACGGCTACCACGACGCCAGTTTTTTCGGATATCTTGGCACCAACGATGTCGTGGGCCATGTGCGTACCGTAATTATGCTGCTTGGCTCGGGGTTGGTTTTCCTGGCCCTGTTTGCTCGATCTTTTCTCGGTACCCAACAACGTTTCCCCCTCGGCGACAAGATCCTGCGTGTCTTTATCGCCCTAAGCGTGGTTCCCATGGTAGGTGTCTTTTTTTCCGATGTTCGGATATGGAATGAATATAAGTCCATATTGCTGCTTATATCCTCTTTTATCATCATATGGATTGGGATCGTATGCTGGAAACGGGGTTTCAAACCGGCCCGTTTTTTTCTGCTGGCGATGATGATTTCCTGTATCTCCGCCATCTGCTACGCGCTCATCTTCGATGGCAGTTTTCCATTTGGGGACTGGTTATTCATGATGATTGAAACGAGTCTTTCCCTGGAAGCCGTTCTGTTTTCATTAGCCCTCGGGGATCGCATCCGAACCCTTATAAAGGAAAGGGAATCAGCTGCCGCGGCGAACCGGGCCAAGAGCGAGTTTTTGGCCATCATGAGCCATGAGATCCGCACCCCCATGAATGCGATTTTAGGCATGGCGGATCTCCTCCGGGAGTCGTCTCTGAGCCCCGAGCAGAGAAAATATGTCCATATTCTGGGGAATGCCGGGGAAGGGCTTCTGGACCTGATCAATGATATCCTCGATCTCTCCAAAGTGGAGGCCGGACGGATTGTGTTGGAGGAAACCGGGTTTGACCTGTTGGAAGTGGTGGAGCGGATTGGTGAACTCATTGCATTGAGGGCCCATGAGAAAGGCCTGGAACTCCTCTGCCATGTACCCCCCGATACGCCTGTCCACCTTGTGGGAGACCCTGTCAGGCTTCGGCAGGTATTGGTCAATCTGATGGGAAACGCGGTGAAATTCACCCATGCGGGCGAAATTGTACTGGAAGTGAGGGCGCTTTCGCATTATGAGGACGCTTTGAAGATCGAATTCGCCATAAAGGACACGGGGATGGGTATTGGGGAAGAAGATCAGGGCAAAATTTTTGAGAGCTTCACCCAGGCCGACACGTCCACCACCCGGGAGTACGGCGGCACAGGTCTGGGTCTGACCATCTCCCGGCGTCTGGCAAGGATGATGGGCGGCGATATCCGGGTCGAGAGCAAGCTTGGCAGCGGCAGCACTTTTTACTTCACGGCCCGATTCCGGGTCGAACCCCAAGCCGCAGTCAAAAAGATGCCGATTCCCTGCGATGTGAAAGGGATTCGGGCTCTGGTGGTGGATGACAATGCCACCAATCGCCTCATTCTGAATGAAACACTTTCTTCCTGGGGATTGCGGGTCAGCGAGGCCGAAAACGGCGAAGCGTGTCTCGAAGCCATTGCCGAGGCTGAAACTGCCAATCAGCCATTCCCGTTGATCCTGCTCGATAGTAAAATGCCTGGAATGGATGGGTTTGAAACCGCCGCGAAGATAAAGGATCGCTTTGGTCATATGGGGCAGACCTTGATTCTGCTCATTTCAGAAGAGAGTAGTCGAGACATTTCGAGGGCCAGGGAGATCGGCATTTCGATCTATCTGGTCAAACCGGTCAAGCGTCAGGAGTTGAAAGAATCCATTCAAACGGCACTTGGAAATGCAGGTTCACCGCCTCAGGAGGGCGCTTCGGATAAGACGGAAAAGGCGGCGGATGCGATCCGGCCCCTGCATATCCTCCTGGTGGAAGATGCAAAAGAGAACCGGATCGTGGTCAAGGCGTTTTTAAAGAAAACGCCACACACCATAGAAGTTGCTGAGAATGGAGAAATCGGCGTCGACAAATTCGTGTCAGGAGGATATGACCTTGTTTTGATGGACATGCGGATGCCGGTTATGGACGGCTATACCGCCACCGGGGAGATCCGGAAATGGGAAAGGGAGAACAAGAAAGATTCAACCCCGGTCATTGCTCTGACGGCCCATGCACTCGTGGAGGATAAACAAAAATGCCTGGATGCGGGCTGTACCGATTATCTATCAAAACCTATCAAAAAGGAGGATCTTTTGAGAAAAATTTCGGAATACGCCGAAGAGGCCTTATTTGCCTGATGTCCTTGCGCCGGAAGTCATGCTGAGCAGAATAGGGGACAGACCACGTTTATTTTTGACCATAGCCAATTGACGTCACCCAGGTGGTCATTCCGCCCGGGTGACGCCAATAGCGGGGAGCCCTCGGGTGTTTCGGGCTCCCCATGGTTATGTTAAATGTTAAGAAACACCCCTCGACAATCGGGTTATTGGCCAATCTCTTCGGCCAATACCGGGGCTGTGTCACCCCGCAACCGAAAGAGGTACGTCTTGCTTATGGCCGGTTGATCGGCGAAATGGCTCTTGAACGAGGCCTGCAGGTAAATGATGGGTACGATTTTGTCCCCCACCCTTTTCGTTTCCACCCGAATCTGCTCCTGCCCCCCCGCTGCCTGGCAGGTTTGTCCGCTTGGGGGGGTGTACTTTTCATTATTCTTGTAACACGCCTTTGCGGACCGGGTCAGAAGCTGGGTATGGCCGGTTTCGAGCACCCAGCCGTTGTCGGCGTTGGCCTGGTGAATATTGAGGCTGATGTGTGGAAACCATACGCCGCCTGCGTTTTCCTGACCGGTCAGGGTTGCCCCGTACACGTCCCTCACCGAGAAAACAACGGTGGTTCCCAGCTTGTCTTTCTCCTGGTCACTTTTGGGCACCGTCCAGCCGATCATACGGCTTTGCCCCATGGTTCCGCCAAAGTATTGCATGGCATTGGTGCCTTTGTTCAGCATGTGTCCCTTGAATGCATTTACTTTTACATCCGAATTGAGGTTGGTAGTAATTAACTTGATGATGTCTATCAACAATTCCACAACAAAACTCGGGCCCTCGTTTGCTGCTACGGTCCAAGCCAGCACCGGGAGCAGGCAAAAAGGGAAAAAGTTCGGGTTGCGGATTGCACCCGTTTCTCCGTAGTTTAGAAAGGTATTCAGATTCAGGTCCTGGTAAGATACATAGGCCTTGATCAGGTCTGAGAAACCTCCCCGGCTCTCCTTGAGTGTGCCGACAAGTCCTTCCATGTTCAGCCCCATGGACTGTAGGGTTTGCTCCAGTTCATTGGCGGTCAACCCCACACTTTCCAGGAATTCGGAGAAAGCGATATACTCGTTTTCATCGGTCACCTGACCAAGCCCGTCCAAAAGCGCGATGAGCGCTTCCACCTGTTGAGGGTCTTCAAAAGACTCAAAAAGGTCCAGATAACCGCGGATGGGCATGCCGGTTTTCACCACCTGGTCCTTCAGTTCCCCGGCGCTCCATCCAATGAAAGCCAGGTAGTCCTCCACATCCTGGACCGTTACGGATCTGAACCCCTCCTGGTCTATGCCATCGGCGGATGTGGGCAGAAGAAACACGACGGGTTCCTCCTGATCCCCAATGGGAAAGGCCTGGTAGGTGACCGAACCCACGGTTTCTCCATCTATGGTGGTTCTGGTCCGGATCACCTCTCCAGCTTCCATATCCGCCCGGACCGGGCCCGGTCCCATGGCCAGCCAGATGGCCAGGATCGACGCTGTAATTAGGAATCTTCTCATACGGATACCCCCTTTTTGCCGCCCCTTTACGGGGTCTTTTTCGCGAAAGGCGAACATTATTGCACCACCCTGATGGGCGCGTTGCCGTTAAACTGGAGATTTACAGCTGTGTAGTTGACCCAGTTCCACCATTTGGTCTTCACGTAAAGCTGAACCACGGAGGCCGGGGATGGATCAGTTCCCGTGCCCACGTTCCAGGGATCCCCCACCTGGGCCTTGCATCCCAGGATGCCGAACCCGCCGTGCTGTTTGATCTCTTTCTTCTTGAAAATCCCAAACTTCAGGTACTGCCCCGTGATGGTGGTGTTTTTACAACGGGCGCCGTAATTGCTTTGCACGTCGAAGCTGAACATAATATAGTCATGCTTGTTGCTAGTGGCCCTGGTGATAGCAATAACTTCATTTTGATTATTCGCGGCAGTGTAGTGTAAAAAAGTCATATCCTCAGAATTTAAAATCCGAAATATCCGGGCAGGCCACTGTCCGTTTGTGTAGAGATCGAGGATAGGGGAGTCAACCTTGAAAGAGCCTACGACGGTCCGGGACAACCCTGTGGGATCCGTGGAAGGGGCCAGAAAATCGTCCAGGCTGGTCGCGCCGGAGTCCAGATAGGCGTACAACAAGTCATCAAAGGTCACCACGTAGTCATCCATCTTCTGAACAAAGGATTCAAAGCTATATCCCGCCCTGGCCAGCGCCTCATCGAACCCTTGGATGGTGACTTCTGCCGCATTCAGGAATTGATAGAAAGCAAACACCTCGGCGGCCCCATCATCCGATTCGAGGTCGTAGACGGACTGCAGGATTTCCTTCAGCCCTGCCCCCTTGCCGGTGTAACCCTCGGCCAGAAGGTACAGGTCGTCGAAACCCATCCCGAAATCCTCCAGCCACTGACCCAGTTCCGCCGGGCTGATTTCCAATGTCGCGAGAAACGCCTCCACCGCTTCATCAGCGATGCCGAAATCCGGTACCGGCACGCCCTCTGCCCATGCTTCTTCGGGCAGTATCAGCAACCCGCGTTGGGTGTCGGAGCCAAATGCCCTGACAATGTAAATCTCCCTTCGTAGTTCCCGCCCGCTCCCGTCCGTTACCGTATCCGTGAAGGTTTGTCCTTCATCGAGGGTTCGGCCGTTCGGATCCACATGGACAATGTTGGAATAGCCCAACAGGGCGGAACTGCTGTCGTAGGACTTGACAGCAACATAAAAATCATAGCTTCCGCCCGGGAGGCACCAGGTGGCGCTTGTGTGGTCGCCCATGGGGAGAGCCGACACCCGGTCAAGGGCAACATCAGGGTCAACAAACCACAGGATGCTGTAACGAACCGCACCTTCAACCGGAGACCATGTGAATTGGGCGCAGTTCCCTTTCATCTCCAGCTGCAATTGAAGCTCTGTTGGGGAAACGCTATCCTTCGGTTGTGTATCGGCCTCTGAATCGACAACAACTACCCGGGGAGAATCATAATTGCCTTCGATAAGCACTTCCGCACCGGCAAACGGGCACGGAAAAATCAGCAAAGACAGTAAAAAAACGAAAAAAATCAGTTTCATTCTTGACATGGCAATCTCCTTTGTATGTTTCATCTTTCAAAACCTATTGGGCCAGCAGAAAAGGGGCCTGGTCTCCCCTCACTTTGAAGGTGAAGAGCTGATTGGGATAATTTCTGCCTTTCTGAGCAGTAAAGTTCACCTGTAGATAGAGGATCGGAACGACTTTGCCCTCGACCGTTTCGTTTTCCACCTTCCAGGGTCTTGGTCCCGGGAAGGCCTTGAACCTGGCTTTTCCATCATAGATGCTCCAGCCGTTGTCGGCATTGGCCTGGTGGATCGTGAGCTTGATATAGGGATAAAAAACACCGCCCAGGTTTTCGGAGCCGGTCAAGGTGGCGCCGTATACGTCGCTGACGGAAAATGCGACATTGGCACCCAGGGTCTTTTTGTCCGGTTCGTATTGCGCCCATCCGATCACCTTCGATTGCCCCCGGGTTCCACCGGTGTACTGCATCGGGTTGTCGGCATCAGCTTTTAGAAAACGTCCTTTGCTTGCTGCCAGATGCACGCCGCTCTCGTGAGCCCCCAACTCATCAAAGCCCATCTTGAACGCTACTGAGATAACGATCGGAAGAACGACATTCTCGAGCAGAGCTCTAATAATGGCGAAGATGGCCGTGGGATCCACCGACTCTTCGGCGCTGTAGTTGATCAGTTCTTCCAAGTTCTGGGCGGTGCTTGTGTAGGCGCCGGCCAGCTCGGTAAATCCTCCCTTTCCCTCCCTGAGCACGTCGAACAGGCCTTCAAGGGAAAGCTGATGGTCCGTGAGGACGTCGCTGAACGCGGAGGCTGAAATTCCGGTCAGGTCCAGAAATTCGTAAAAGGCCTGGTATTCGTTTTCCCCCGTGTTCTGCCCAAGTTCCCCGAGCAGGCGGAAGAGTTGGTCCGCCTCGGCCGCATCATCAAAAGATCGGGCCATTTCCAGGTACCAACGCAAGGGTACGACCGCCTTTTCCAGGTCATCTCCCCACTGGGATGCGCTTTTCCCGCTCCAGCTGAGATAATCGGCAACGTCATCGACTGTAATGGGGATGAACCCCTCTGACCCCACGCCCTGGGCCGTAGTGGGGAGCAGCAGCAGCACCTCATCCTCCCCCTCACCGGCGATGTTGACCGCCTGGGAGGTCATGGTCCCAACGACCTGGCCGTCGATGGTGATCTCCGCGGGATAGATCTCTCCCGGTTCGATGCCCCTCCCATTGGCAGCCCCGGCCACGGCAGGGCCGAAAACCAACCAACTCCCCAGCCAGATGGCGAGCACCGATCTAAAGATAGACTTTTTGTGCATTGTTATCTCCTTTGTTTGATTTGAAAATTCGGTGTTATGCAGCCATTTCTGCTTATTCCGGAATCCGTTCAACAACCCCTTTCAAACTGAGTATCCTCCCACATGGTGTGTTCAACCAGGCCCTGTTTTTTCAGTTCCCGAACCAGCATCAAAGCAAGATCACTCCCCAATGGTGTGATCGGGCCTTCCGCCCAATGCAGCACGAACATGAGGTCCTCTTTTACCGTCAGATTTCTGTAGCATTCCCATTGGCTTTTTTCCAACGGGGCAAATTCAGCTTCCATCATTTTGAGAAGTTTTTTGCTCTCTTCTCCCCGACTGCCTCTGCCGAGATGTATTCTGATAGTTTCGATCCAAGCCATTGCTGCCCTCTATTTTTTTAGGTGTCCATAACCAAAGCAAAACTCGTGCCAAGCACTATTCGGTTATTTCACGACCAATTTTCAATAGCTTACGGGTTGCACATTTTTTTCAGTGAAAATTGAATGGCATTTCTCTCATATTTTTCGGAATTCACTCCCATATTTATCGGATTGGTGATATGCTCTCCTAAATATGAGAGCCGTTATTTCTAAAAATAAGGAAACCTCATGGACAAACACGATTATTCTTATGATCCAAGGTTCCAAATCTGCAGCAGTCCCCGGGTTGAAACGGCCATCCGGAGGTGTTTCCGTCACATTCGAGAGGATATCCCCGCCGATGCCTTGACCCTGCTTCTATTTGATCCCGGACTTGGATTTATCGAAGCCGTGGCTGAAGCCACCCCCGAAGGCGGAAAAGCCCACTCCATTAAGACCCAATTGCCGGCCCCCATCCGGGAAAAATTACGGGCATTCATCAGAGACCTTGGGGGCAATCCCGAATGTCAAATCATTGATCGATTGAGGGATGATGATATGGCCAGGCTCGTGGCCCGGGATATGGATGCGCTGGACGAGTCCGGCCTTTTACTGGATTTGATTCTTGAAGGTGAATACCTGGGCGTTGTTGCTGCTACCAACACCCGGGGGGAGAAATTTACGGAAGAGCATGCCCGTTTGATGCTTTCGGTCCACAACCCATTGGCCATGGCCTGTGCCAACTTTCTGAGGCAGAGGGAACTCAAAGAGCTCAGCGAGCGTTTGGCCGAAAACTACCGCCTATTGCAGGATGATTTGATCAGCATCACAGGGGACGAGGTGATCGGCGCCGGTTTTGGCCTCAAAGGGGTCATGGAAATGGTCAACCAGGTGGCGCAGACCGACACGCCGGTGTTGCTGCTGGGCGAAACGGGTGTTGGCAAGGAGGTCATTGCCAACACCATACACCGACTCTCTACACGAAAAAACAATCCCCTCATCAAGGTGGATTGTGCCGCCATCTCGGAGAGCCTGGTGGAAAATGAGCTTTTCGGCCATGAGAAAGGGTCTTTTACCGGGGCTTTCTCGCGGGTGCGCGGCCGTTTTGAGCGGGCAAACGGCGGGACCCTGTTTCTGGATGAAATCGGAGAACTCTCCCCGGAAACCCAGAAAAGGATACTTAGAGTCCTGCAGGAGGGGGTCATCGAACGGGTCGGCGGATCCGAGGTCATTGATGTGGACATTCGGGTTATCGCCGCCACCAACAGGCCGTTGGAGATCATGGTGGCAAGCGGCAAATTTCGGAAAGATCTATTTTTTCGCCTGAACGTCTTCCCCATTCTGATCCCGCCCCTCAGGGATCGCAAGGAAGATATCCCCCGTTTCGTGGATCACTTTATCAAAACCAAAAGCCGGAAAATAAAACTGTCATCCATTGCCACCCTGGCGCCGGGTGTCATTGACAGTCTCATGGCTTACAAATGGCCCGGCAATATTCGGGAACTGAAAAATTGCGTGGAGCGGGAACTTATCATAAACCGTGGAGAACCGCTCACCTTCTCGTCATTGCACGTCACAATGCCTGAAAATGGGGAAATATCCGCTGAGCAACTGGCCGATGGGTTTTTCGATCTCGACCGGGCCATGGCCCGGTATATTCGGAAGGTTATGGATATGACCGGCGGCAGGGTGGAAGGAAAGCACGGGGCCGCACGCCTCCTGGGGATCCATCCCAGAACCCTGCAGTATCGAATGAAGAAGCTTAACATTCCTTTCGGCCGGAATTACAGGCGGGTGCAATCCGTGCCTCAGAAAACGGTCCTTTGACCGGCATCATTGTATGTGGGGTGAAGTTGCGGGAAATAGGGGACAGACCACGTTTATTTTTGTTTGCCGGCAACAGGTTTTTTTCTCGGTCGTCCGGCTTTTCCCGGAGTAACGCGACGTCCAAGCATCTCACTTATTTCCTCGGTAAATCTATTTGACACTAAGGCAAAGTTCCCATTGGTTATTTTTCTGATTTTATCAATTTCTCCTGGTTCCAGCTTATGACGAAATAGTCCCCTGCATGCGAACTGTCTTTCTTCATTATCGTGCCCCAGGTTCCGGTAGAGAACATGGTGAGTTATCAGGTCAGATTTATCCCCCTGCCCATTAATCCGGTAGCTTGACCAGCGATATTCGCCGGGATGGTCGACTATACCTGCACGGACCGGGTTCATTTCAATATATCGCTGACAGACAAAAAGGTAATCCTGTTGTTGAATAATACTGGAACGAAAGCGCCTCTCCCAGAGAGTGCCGCTTCGCTTATAGGTTCGATTGATGTGCTGCACGTAACGTTGTCCCACACTTTCGATCTTTTGCGGACTGAGAAGAAGGTGAACATGGTTTGTCATTAAAACGTAGGCATGAATTGAACAACCCGCACTTTGCGAATACTCTTTCAGCCACTCGATATAAAACTGATAATCTTCATCTGCGAAAAAACATGATTGCCGATTGTTTCCTCGTTGAATGATATGAAGAGGAACACCGGACGCTATTATTTTGGAGCGTCTTGGCATGTTACAGACGCTAAAACGAAAAACAGCGAACCTCAACAGAAAAACGTAGTCTGTCCCCCTACTTATTCGTTTGACATTGCTTTCATCAAAAGTTATTCACAATTTAAAAAACATGAAGGAGCCGGAAAAATGATTCGTAAATATATTTTTTGGGTCTGTTTCTTACCTGTCTCAGTGTTTTGTTGTAATCTCGGTCCACCGGCCCGCGCCGGAGAATCCCGGCGTTTGACTGCGGATGCGGTTCGATATATCGAATCTTTTGTGGAAAAACAGATGGATAAAAACCTGATACCAGGGGTTGGCGTCGGTCTGGTGGAAGGCAACGAAATAGTCCTGGCCAAGGGATACGGCGTCAAAAGTGTGGACACCCATGAACGCGTGGACCCCGACACTCTGTTTCATATCGGCTCGGTCAATAAAAGTTTTACTTCCATGTTGGCGGCGTGCCTGGTTGACGCGAGGGTCATTGACTGGGACTCGACCATCCATGAAATGTGTCCCGTGTGGCAACTGAAAGACGAGGCGTTGAAATTCGTCACGGTGTTCGAGCTACTCTCCATGACCAGCGGCATTCTCGCCGATGATGAGGATGATTTCTGGGACGATTTTGGCGATAATGCGGTTCCCATGAACATTGCCTCTTTTTTTACCGGCTTTAAACTGTCTAAATCGCCCGGGGAAAAATTCAGCTACAGCAATTTGGCGGTGTCTTTGGGTGGATATCTTTTTGTCTACGTTGCCGCCCGCATCGACAAACCCCTGAACGAGGGTTACTCCGATTTGCTGCGGCAATATGTACTTGTGCCGATGGGAATGAACGACTCGACTGTTTTTATCTCCGAAGCCCGGGCCTACGGCAATATGGCGGCCCCCCATAAAAAAATTCAAAATCGGGTGGTGCTCGCCGGTTCCGAGGACCGGGACGATGATCCCCTGGCCCCTTCCGGTTCTATCAAATCCAGTGCCAATGATATGAATAAATTCCTCATGACCCAACTCCGGGAGGGGGTGGCCCCGGATGGAACCCGGGTCGTCAGTTCCAAAAATCTGACCAAGACCTGGACGCCAACCCGGCTTTCACTTGAGGAAAGGTACGGAATGGGTTGGGAGTCAAGGACCGTTGACGGAACCAGGGTTGTCAGCCACGAGGGTGTTTACGATAATTTCACTTCCATCGTTATCTTGTTGCCGGAGAAAAATGTGGGCATGGTCATCCTTGCCAACACCGAATATGTGGGAAGTCTTTTGAGCCAAGCCCATAAAATTCTCATCAAGGCCGTGGATAAGTTCACTCACGCAATCCATCGATTCTAACAGGTGATAAGACGTTTGTATTTACGGTTAAATGTTACTTTCTTATGGATGTTATATATTAAAAAACCAACAGGTTACACTCCCCCGTATAGCATAAATAAATTTTTCTTAATAGCTATCGAAAAAAGAAACCTCCTGTTAAGATGAAGTCGCTTTGGCAAACAACTTTAACTTAAAAAGGAGGTTTCAAATGGACGATGTGGATTCTACCAGGTTGGAGAGTTTTCGTCAATTGCGGAAAGAGATCCGTGGATCCAATGAACATTTGATTGTAGGCATTGATGTGGCCAAGGATAATCATCATGCTTTTTTTGGAACGGCCAGGGGGAAAACACTTCTGAAGCGGTTGGTTTTTAATAACAATTTACAGGGATATGAGAAGTTGTACACGTACGTTGAAGCGGCCAAAGTTAAGAATAACCTCAATAAGGTGGTGTTTGGCCTTGAGCCGACAGCTAATTACCACAAACCTCTGGGAGAGCACTTGATCAAAAGCGGTTTTGAAGTAGTGCTTGTGGCGGGCACGGCCGTCAAAAGAAATCGTGAATTACTGGATGGGCGCTGGGACAAGCATGACACGAAGGATGCGGCCAATGTGGCGGATTTGGTTTCCCAAGGCAAATGTCTGTTTTACGAATATCCGATCATGTCACTTCGCGAACTGAGAAACCTGCTGTCTTTTAAACGGCGGCTGAAAAAGCAGGAACACGGAACGAAAGTACGGATTCGGAATCATCTGCTTGCGCAGTATTTTCCTGAATTGGACCCTTATTTTCCCCGGATGTCAGCCTGCAGCCTTAGCGTGGTGAAATGGTGCCTGGAACCTTCGCTGATAGCAGGGCTGGAGTACGAAGAATTTCTAAGGTTGGTCGCACCAGGCAAACGCACAATAAAGCAACGGGAACACGTGAAGCTGATTTGGGAAAAGGCATTTGAATCCATTGGTTGTAGTGCTGGGGCAACTGTTCAGTTTGAAGCAAAAATGATGGTTGAGGAACTTCAACATGTCCGGGAATCCATTTTGGAAGTGGAGGAAAAGATAGAAGAAATCTGCTTGAATTTCCCTGAATACACGTATCTTCTCACCATGCCTGGTTTTGGCAAAGACATCTCATCGAAAGTTTTGGGCGCTATCGGAAACCCATTTCGGTTTGATAATGCAAAACAGGTGGTAAAGCTGTCAGGTTGGGACCTCAATGCAAACCGCAGCGGAAAACAATCGGCGGGCGCCACGGCAGTCATATCGAAAAAAGGAAAAGCCGATCTCCGCTATGCTTTGTACCAGGCGGCCCTGGTGGCTTCTTCCAGAAATCAACTGTTTGTCGCATACTTTACGGAAAAACTCCGCCAAAGATCCCGCGAGCGAGGCATCAAGACAAAAATGAGAGTCAAACTGGCGGCCAAACTCCTGGTGATCGCGTGGACCTTAATGAAAAAGCAGGAACCGTTCAATCCTGAATATTTGAAAGTAACATTATAGGAGACCAACATCAGCCAGGTACCTCTGGCAAAGCCGGAGGGGTTACTCAGGATAATTACCACACTATCAGAAAGTGGGGCCATGAAGACGGCAGTTAAAGCAACATCATTGAGGAATGAACAACATAAGACCGCCGGAGTTCAAATGGAAGAACTTGAACGATTTAAAAGTGAAATCAGCCTGATGGAATATGCACCGAACTACGATTACACGGAGCTTGACCGTAACCAGTCCAGCAGAACATGTGTCGTACTCAGGCGCCAGGCTGATGACGGCAAAATTGCTGTGAGCCGGGGCTATGATGGGCATTGGGTATATTACGATTTCAGGCATGGCAAAGGGGGTTCAATTCTTGACTTTGTAATGCAGCATACCGGCTGTAATCTTGGTTAAACAAGAAAAGAGCTGAGGAAAGCGTTATGCTGTAATATTGATTCTTTTTCCCATACTGCCCCTTTACCTAATCCTCGATCAGCCGCCAAGAACCGACAAAAAGTGGCGTTGGAGTACGCTGACAC
>Ga0208901_1000044_pt1 | contig 79800 bp, 65 predicted proteins | sample AntAceMetag02UKF_FD_184764 | JGI IMG/M metagenome (GOLD analysis project Ga0208901, IMG submission 184764) | Saline lake microbial communities from Ace Lake, Antarctica - Antarctic Ace Lake Metagenome 02UKF (SPAdes) (version 2) | ecosystem: Environmental > Aquatic > Non-marine Saline and...
ATTCACTTATTTGATTCAAACTTGAATGAAGCCAGAGTCAAACAGCGTGTCGCAGAGGGAGGGCATAGCGTCCCACCCGAAAAGATTCACTCTCGGATACCCAGAACCATGGAACTCATCAAAACAGCTTTATCTTTAGTCGATGAAGCGAGAATCCTAGATAATTCTTCTAAAGACGATCCATTTCAACAAATCATTGTGATGAAGTCTGGAAACTATGTAACAAAAGCAGATCCCTTACCGGAGTGGGCAAAGGATCTGCTTCCCACCTGACGAAAGTTCAACATGGAAAAAAAACCGACCCCTGAATTAAACCTTGTGATTCTGCCAAAAGGCGCCCTGCATATGGAATGGATGGATACAAAAAATGCCATCCCCGAAAGCAGCCGACTGCTGCAAACCGAAATCCATGAGCGGTTTTCCGAAAAATCCGACCTGTGGCTCCTGTCCCTGGGATTTTCCGACCCACAGATTCCACTGCCCCCTTCCCTGGATTACTGGCGGCGTTTTTCAGGATTGTTTGCCGAAAAATTGGTCCGGACCCCTGACCTGGAAACCCTCCGTCACCAGGTGAACATCCCCGAGGTGGAAGAAGAGTTTGAAACCCATCTTACCCGGGCGCCCATGATGACCGGTGTGGAATACCTCAAGATAGAACTGCTTGAAGCCCTGTGGACCCGATTAAACGAAGCCTTTTCCCTGGCCATTCAATCTTACCAAGGGTCTGTTGAGGACTTTATCAGGACCTACAGCCCCGATGTTCAGCTTGTAGGCAGGGTGTTTTTTCACCTGGTGGAAAACAAAAGCGACAAATATCCCTTTGCGTTTATGGCCACCTACACCACCCGGTTGAACCGGCAGGGCAAATCCAAACATCTCCCCCTTAAGCACGCTTTGGCGGAATATGAAAATGATAATGAAAAACTCCTGGAACTACTCGCAACCGTGCATGCCGCCGAAAAAAGAAGCCCGCTCATGGGAGAACTTCTGGAAACAGGAGAGCTGTTTCATCCCCTGGGCTGGACTGCGGAGGAGGCATTCACCTTTCTTAAAGAAATTCCCATTTACGAAGAATCGGGCATCTTATGCCGAATTCCCAACTGGTGGAAAGGAAAACAGCCTGGCGTCCGGTTGAATTTCAGCCTAGGGGATAAAAAACCTTCCCTGGCCGGGATGGGTGCCATTTTGAGTTTCAATGCGCAGCTGTTTTTAGGGGACATGCAAATTTCAGAGGCTGAGGCCAGACGGTTGCTGGCGGAGTCGGAAGGCCTTGCCTTCATCAAAAACAAATGGGTGGCCGTGGACCGGGAAAAACTGACTCAGACCCTTGATGCCTATGAAAAAGCCGGAAGCATGATGGAAAAAGGAGGGCTGAGTCTGCGGGAGGCCATGCGGATGCAGTTGATGCCGGAGCGGTTTTTAGACTTGGACCCACAGGAAATCGATCACGGCATATCCAACGGAAAGTGGTTGGAAACCATGATTCGAAAGCTGGCGGATCCATCCCGGGTTCCGGCGGTCAAACCCCATAAGACATTCACCGCCAAGCTCAGAGAATATCAACAAAAGGGATTGAACTGGCTCTACTTTCTGCATTCTCTCAAGTTTGGGGCCTGTCTGGCGGATGATATGGGTTTAGGGAAGACCATCCAGGTGCTCGGATTTTTAAACATTATAAAGTCCGATTTCTTAAAATCAAAAAATCCCAACAAGGCCAGTCTGCTGGTCATACCGGCATCCCTGATTTCCAATTGGGAAAACGAAATCAAGCGATTTTCACCCGATACCCGCTTCCTTGTGGCCCATCCCAGTGCTGGGTTTAAAAACGGTGCAGGGCCAAAAAACGGCGTTGGTCTCAAAAATGGCGTGGCCCCAAACCCAGAATCATTGGATGCATTGGATCTTATCATCACCACCTATGCCTTGGTTCAAAGGTATTCCTGGCTTTGCGACCATCACTGGCATTACATCATTCTGGATGAAGCTCAGGCCATCAAGAACCCCGGCACCAAGCAATCGAGGGCCGTCAAAAAACTCATTTCAGAAAACCGGATCATCATGACCGGTACCCCCATCGAAAACCGTTTGTCGGATATCTGGTCCCTCTTTGACTTCCTAAATCCCGGGCTCCTGGGAAATTCCCGGGAATTCAAGAAATTTTCAAAAAATCTGGACGGGGATTCATCGGGATACGCCAGACTGCGCAACATCATCAGCCCCTATATTTTAAGGCGACTCAAGACCGACAAATCGGTCATCAGCGACCTTCCTGAAAAGGTTGAGATGAAGACCTATGCCCCCCTTGCCAAAAAACAGGTCCTGTTGTACGGGAAACTGGTCCGGGACATTCGAAAATCCCTTCAAGAAGCAGAGGGGATTCAAAGAAAAGGATTAATCCTTTCATCCCTCATGAAGTTCAAGCAAATTTGCAATCATCCGGACCAATATCTGGGGACCGGAGGGTTTGAAGAAAAGGAGAGCGGCAAATTTCAACGGCTCCGTGAAATCTGCGCCACCATCTACGAAAAAAGAGAAAAGGTCCTGGTCTTCACCCAATTTAAAGAGATGACCCAACCCCTCCATGACCTCCTTTCCACCGTCTTTCATGGGGAGGGGTTGATTCTGCACGGCAGCGTGGCCGTTGGAAAGCGAAAGAAGATTATTGAACAATTTCAGAGCGCGGACTATATTCCCTTTATGGTGTTGTCCCTAAAAGCAGGCGGGATCGGTCTGAACCTGACCGAGGCGAATCATGTGGTTCACTTTGACCGGTGGTGGAACCCTGCCGTGGAGAACCAGGCAACGGATAGGGCCTTCAGAATCGGTCAAAAAAAAAATGTGGTGGTGCATAAATTTTTGACAAAGGGGACGGTGGAAGAGCGAATTGACATGATGCTGGAGGAAAAATCCAGATTGTCCGAGGAAATCATTGCGAGTACCCATGATCGGTGGATCACCGAGATGAAAAATGATGAACTCTTGGAGATGTTTAAACTGTCATTGTAAATGATCATTTTAATTCCCAGGGAGACGATGATGAGTTACTGGAGCTATCCCCGTTATGTATCCGTGGCGGAAAAGAGGGCAAAGGCCGAGAAAAAGCTCAAGCAGCTGAAAAAGAAAAACCCCCATATCAACCCCATCGAGATCGAAGGAAACGCCATTGCCCGCACCTGGTGGGGGAAGGCCTGGAATAAAAATCTGGAATCCTACGCGGACTACAGCAACCGCATCGGCAGGGGGCGCAGCTATGTTCGCCATGGCGCGGTTCTCGACCTCCAGATCCACTCCGGCAAGGTTGATGCGTTGGTTCAGGGGTCGGGATCAAAACCCTATTCCGTAACCATCCAAATCAAGGCCATGGGAAAAAACCCCTGGCGGGACATGAAGACCGCCGCTGAGGGGAAGTTGGATTCCTTGCAGGAACTTTTAGCAGGGAAATTTCCAAAAGCGCTGGGGGAAATCTTTACGACCCTGGGAAAGGGACTTTTCCCTTCCCCCAAAGAGATAGATTTTGACTGCTCCTGCCCCGACTGGGCAACCATGTGCAAACATGTGGCCGCCACCCTCTACGGGATCGGCGCCAGGTTCGACCAGGACCCGGAACTTTTTTTCAAATTGCGACAGGTGAAAATGATAGACCTGGTTTCAGAGGCGGTGGAGGAAAAAACCCGGGAATTGCTTAAAAAGGCTGGAAAGAAAACCGCAAGGGTCATTGAGGATTCGGACCTTGCGGACGTATTCGGCATTGATATTGAAAGCCCAGCGGCGCCCAAAGCGACAAGAAAGAAACCCGGGAAGAAGTTGAAGGGGAAGGAAAAACCACCAAGGCCCATGCCAAAGCCCATGTCAAAACTGGCGAAAACCAAAGTATTGCCTGCAAAACCCGGAAAAAATGCTGCCCCAAAGATTTCACCAGAAGAAAAAAAGCCCAAAACCCTATTTGAATCAGTGGTGGCAATTGTCAGAGAAAGCAAAAAAGGCGTTACCGTGGCCATGATCCGGGATAAAACCGGGTTTGGCGAAACCCAGATCCGAAACATCATCTACCGGGCCAGACAACGGGGAACAATCAAGAACAAAGAAAGGGGGGTTTATATATCCGGTTAAATTTCACAATCGGCAGGGTCGTTATGCCGGTTTTTCCGATAAAGGACCTTCTTAATCCAGCAGCTCGTCAAGACCGGAATCTTTGTGGAGGATTACCTTGTATCTTTTTCGAAATCTTACGATTTTGGGATCAAAATTCTCCGTAATGTTTTGATATTCATCATCCAAAAATTTTGTTAACAACTGTTTTTCTTCTGCCAGTTTACGAGAAAGGGAAGTGTGATCTTTCTCTTCAGCGGCACGACAATCCCGCATGAACGTTTTGAAATGAACGCGTTTCAAAATCCCCTTGTCCGTAAATAGAAAGTGATGATTCGGGTCATTCCCTTGACTCTGATTTAAAATAAAAACGCGCTGCTGTGACTTTTTATCAAACTCATCCATAAGCCTTTCGTGGACGTCGCTCATATGCTTCCAAAAGCGATGTTTCAGTTCATCCAGGTGCGGTTCTTTTCCCCCTGCATCAATTTTAAGGTCCAACAGATGGCCGGAACCGTCCGCTTTTCCGTGGTTTTTTCCATGTATGAATTCGTGCGGAATCAACTTTTCCATATAATCATTGCCGTATTCATCCAGTTCAGAGTAGAGATAACCGGCCACCATGCTGAGGACGCCATAGCTGAAAGCATCGTCTATCATCAAACGCGCCCAAGTTAAATACAGTGACCCTCTATAGGGTTTATTCTCATAATCTTCCAGCTCTTTCCCGCGAGCCTCTTCCTGGAACTTATAATCATCAAAATCGTAATCATAAAGTGTCTCAAAGCTGAGCAGGTTTTTTTGACTGCCGAAAAATTCATTCAAAAAGAAAAAATCTTCCCCCATTCCTTTGATGGGAAGCAATATGGCGTTCAGTTTTAAGCATTGGGCCTCATCCATTGCCTCCCTTGCCGCCTCAACCTCCTCATCGTTGGAAGCAACGATATCAAACAGCTCTCTCAATAGAAACTGGTTGATTTTAAGGCCATCTTCTTCCGGTGTGTCAACGCGGTATTGCTCCTGGCGATTTTTATCCCAGGAAAAATAATCGGGCACACATTTAATGATCGCTCTTTTCAACTCAGGCGACATGAACTTCCTCTATTTCGTTTAGGTTGAATGCCGTATTCTATTAAAGCTTGGGGGCTTACCGCTAAAACAGCTTTATCTTTAGTCGATGAAGCGAGAATCTTAGATAATTCTTCTAAGGACGATCCGTTTCAACAAATCATTGTGATGAAGTCTGGAAACTATGAAACAAAAGCAGATCCCTTGCCGGAGTGGGCAAAGGTTCTGCTTCCCACCTGACGAAAGCTCAACAAGGAACATGCTGACGGACAAACCGCAGATGTTCGTGTCAGCAATTTAATGAATTTGTAAGAAGCTCCCAAGTCCGTTGTGAAGCATGGGGCAGTCTAAGCCAAAGGAGGTGGTGGCGGCGGTATCTCCCCACGCTCCAACGCTTCCCGGGCCGCCTTTACCGGGATCCCTGTTTCACAAGGCACACCCACCTGGCATAACCCACAACCATACCCTTCGAATTTGTAGGTCTTTTTCACGTATTCTCTGGACTTAGCCAGATGCTGCCGACATTTCTCTTTGTCGTGGCCTGCTTCCGTAATGGCACGGACCGGGCAACGATCTATACACTTGCCACAGGTCCCTTCAGCAAAAAAGAGGCAATAGGCCCGGTGGTCGGAATAGGGCCGGGGAGTCGATTCAATGGATACCTTGGCGACTACCGATCCAACCCGCAAGGCTTTGCCTTTTTCGGTGATGAGTCCATCGCACAGGCCGAAGGTACCCAGGCCTGCGGCATGGGCTGCATGGCGTTCGGACCAGGAAGAGGCGTAGGAAAATCGTTCAGATTTTACGATGGTCCAGTTGGGCACCAGCATCGGAGCCACAGCGGGGTGGCCAAGCTGTTTAAGACTATCAGCCACGTGCTGCCGCAGGGCTACATTGAACTGTTCACCGTAGACCCTGATCCGGGCCCATTCTTCCGATGGATACTTCTTTTCTTTGCGGTTAGAATTTCGAACAAACTCTCGTTGGGGCAGAACCCATGAAATAACGGTGAGTTCTTCGGCGCGTGCAGACTCTTCAGGGCAGTGCTGGTTAAAGACCTCCCAGGGCGTCCAGTGGAAGGCCCCGATATATTCTTTATACTGTTGCCAGATCGGATCTGCACCGGAGGTAAATCCTACCAGAGCACTGTCCCATGCAGGATCCTCATTTTTGTTTCGAATAGTATTGACGGGTGAGGTGGTGATGAAATCCTGGATCAAACCTTTCATCCAGTCCACCGAAATATTCTCGTTGTTTTCCACTTAAAACCTCCATTTCACGATTCAAATCGATGGAGCTGGGTCCTGGGGATCAACGAATTGGTTGCGCCCTTCAAAGAATCGGTGCTTTCTGCACAAATTTTTCGGGCTATGCCAATGACCCTGGCCGCCGCGGTCCGGGCCCAGAACCAATCCGCCAGAGTGGCACTATCTGTCGGTTGCCCGGGTTGAATGGTAACCGCCTCAAGGTAATACGCTTTCAGGTCTTCCACTGCCATTTTCAGGGCGGTACCGGGTGGGACTTCAGATGCAACGCGAATCGATAATCCTTCTTTCACAAAACCGGAGATCGCATCAACCAATTCCTCCACAGGGATTCCGGATGTCGCGGAGGTGGTGCGCCCGCGTTTCTGCCTGGCCAGATCATACCAGCTCCGCATCTGTGAGAATTCCTGTCTGAAGGCCAATAGCAGTTGATCCATTTCAGTGATCGGTTCCGCGGACGGGCTGAAATCGACCGGGCAGGCAAGGGGCCCGCCATCGGTTTGGTGGAAGGGTTCTTCTCCAGAAAAATCTTTCAGAACGGGTCCCTGTGAAGACTCCAATAATTGGAGCGCTTCCATAAGAACTTGAGTCTGAAACGTTGGATCATTTGGAACACCAAGAGGCCTGCCGAGCTCGAAAGGAACCCACAGGGCGCGCGGTGGCTTGATGGCTTCGGTGTGTTCACGGATAAGGCTGATCTGTGTGGTCGGCAGCCCTTCTTCTTCGAAGTAATGGGAAAGCCCGCCCACGGCGCGCGTGCAATTTGGTCAGACGGGTACAAGCAACACGGCATCGACCGCGTCGTTTCTCATGATGCGGGCGAGATCCCTAGCCGGTTGCTCCATCTTCTGGGGTTCGGTAGCCCCCATGAAGGCATAATGGTAGTTGGCAACACTGGCAATGAACCCCTTTTCAGCCAGTTCTTTAAGGCGATCTACAGGAAAAATAACGTTCCAATCCTGTTGAAACCCGGTTCGATCAAAATTTGCCGAAACATGACTCATCACAACATCATTCGGCTCAATGTCTGCAGGTATGATGCGATAGTCTGAATCCCCCGGCTCGAAAGGCCGATCTCCCCTCCGATGTATTCCGGCGCTCGATACAATAGCTATGCGGCATTTATGTAGTGCAGGTGGGGATACCCAGGGAGTAGAGTCGAAATTCGGGCAAGGCAAGGAAAGAAGGTGGTTTTTTTCGCCGTCTGTCATTTGGTCAATACATGCCATGGAAAGTTTTCTGTATGCTGGTCTGAAGGTCAAATTCCGAACGGATCCGGGTTCCCGAGGTGCTCCAATAGTGCGGACATGGCCCTGGTCTCATCGAGCCGAGATAAGTCTCTTCTGATTTGGATGACTTCACTAAGCTCTTCGGGGCACAGCAAGAGATGCTCTTTACGGGTTCCGGATTGGTTGATATTAATGGCCGGCCACACCCGCTCCTGAGCACATTTCCGGCTGAGGGCGAGATCCATGTTTCCAGTACCTTTAAATTCCTGAAATATGACATCATCCATCCTGCTGCCGGTATCGACCAATATGGTGGCGATTATGGTCAACGACCCTCCATCTTCAATGTCGCGTGCGGCGCCAAAAAATCTGCGCGGCATTTCCATGGTATTTGCACCAAGTCCACCGCTCAGGGTCCGGCCGTGACTTTGGGTTTTCGAATTAAATGCCCTTGATAAGCGCGTCAAGGAATCGATGAGCACGACCGCGTCATGTCCTGTTTCGGCATAGCGGGTCGCGACGTTCATGGTCAGCCTCGCCATCCGCAAGTGGTCTGAAATACTCTGGTCCGCGGAGGAGGCCAGTACATGGGCATTTTCAACGCCCCTTCTGAAGTCCGTCACCTCTTCGGGTCGTTCATCCACCAACAGGATAAAAACCTTCACATCGGGGTGATTGGCAACGATGGAATTGGCCATATGTTTTAAAATAGTAGTCTTGCCCGATTTAGGCGGTGATATGATTAATCCGCGCTGCCCTTTCCCCACGGGAACAATAATATCCAGCGCCTTTCCCATCAAATCGTCGGGGGTCTGGGTAAGGATGAGCCGTTCAGAGGGGTTAATGCTGATGCTGTTTTTTAGGGATGAAATTTCTGAGTATGCATCCGGGGAAAGGCCATTTATTTTATCAATTGCATCAAGTTTCACATTCCCCTTTTTTCCGTCGCTCTTGGTTCCACTACCTTCAATGAAAACCCCTTCGGAAAGTCTAAATCTTTTGACCATGCCGAGCGGAACGAAAGTGTCTTCTCGATCCGGTTTGAAATTATTTTTAATGGATCGCAGAAAACCAAATCCGCGATCTAAAATTTCCAAATATCCTTTTACGGGTTTCACCGTTTGTTTCTTCATTGAACTCCTTGCCATAGACTCTGATCCAGGTGAGTTGTTACGGCATGATGGCAAACGACCGATTTTTGAATCTATAAATATTGAAATCCCTTTTGTCAAAGGTAGCAACAAGGTAAATTCCCGTGTCAATTGCAGCGCACACGATTGTGGCATCGGCGTAATGCATGGGCAAATCCGAGTATTTATTCATGAGTTGTTTTGACTTTTTCAAACTCTCAAGACTGGAAGGGATTATTTGCACAACGGAGTTAAGTACAAAATCAATTGCTGCCGTTTGCGCCTTGGTTGAGAAATTCAAGAGGTAAAGGACTTCTGTCAAAACAGCCTCTGTTGAATATAGTTTTCCAGAATAATCCTTCAGCCAGTTCACGCAAGTCTCATGTTTTGTTTCGCTCCGGTCTATTAATGCAACCCAAGGGCCTGTGTCTAGAATTGCATCCAATCAGCAACCCGCCTTTATTTTCTTTGTCAGGTGATCGCGATGGCGTTGCCCTAGGTCGGGAATGCCACTTTCAGCAACGCCTAAAAGGTGTTGAACCTTGGCAAATGGCCTTTCTTCTGTCTCCTTACCGAATTCTTCTATAAATTTCCTTATCGCTATCCTGGTTACATCTGATTTCTTGAGGCCCATTTCTCTTGCTATATGTTCAATCCTGCTCATATGCTCATCAGGCATCCTTATTGTAAGTTGCATTTTCCATTCCCCCTGCGCTTATAAATGATTGCATTGTAGTCTTTTCGCATAACAATGTCAAGGCCGCAGTGATCCCCGGGGAGCAATTGTTATTATGGATGCTGCTTTACTGCAAAACACTTTACCCCCTTCCAAATGTTATCAAAGCTGGCCCCTTCCAATGATTTTCCTGGTGATGAAAATAGAATTATGAATCTTTCGATTTCCCTAAAACTTACCAAGAAGCTTCTGGGCGATGGTATTCTTTTCCATTTCTTTTGTTGCCTCATAGATCTCAACAATTTTGGCATCCCTGTAAAAACGTTCTATATCATATTCATTAATGAATCCATAGCCGCCATGCATTTGCAGGGCATCGTCGGTAACCCGGACTCCAGTTTCCCCAGCCATCCATTTCGCCATGGCAATGAGTTTCGGATCCGTTTTGCCGTTGTCAAGAAGCCATGCCGCCTGATAGGTAAGGGCTCTGGACGCTTCAACCTTGGTGGCCATTTCAGCGAGTTTGAATTGAATGGCTTGAAATTTTCCTACGGATTGACCAAAGGCTTCCCTCTTTTTGATATGTTTTATGGCCTGGTCCAAAGCGCCCTGGGCAACCCCTACTCCTTGGGAGGCCGCAACAACCCGGTTTATGTTGAACAACTCCATGGTCTGGGCAAAGCCCTGGCCTTCTTTTCCTCCCACCAGGTTTTCTTTGGGAACCCTTACGTTATTGAATGACAACTCGGCTGTGTCGGAGGCTCTGATTCCCATCTTTCCTCTTATTTTTGATGCTTCAAATCCGGCCCGATCTGTTTCCACAATCAGGATGGAATGCCTATTGTAACGGGATTCGGCATCCGGATTAGTGACGCAAAAAACGGTCAGATAGTCAGCAATGGACCCGTTTGTGATAAATATTTTGGAACCGTTTATCACATAGTCAACCCCATCTTTTACTGCAGTGGTTCTTGCCCCGAAGATATCGCTGCCGGCGTCCGGTTCGGTAATGGCGGCGCCCATAATAGCTTCTCCACTGGGGATTGGGGGAAGATATTTCTGCTTTTGTTCAGGGGTGCCGTGGTTTTGCAAATATTCGGCGCCAAAAGCGGCCAACAGCACGCATCCGCAACCCGGGTCCACCCGCCAGAATTCTTCCATGATCAGACAGCTCTCGAAAAGACTCAAGCCGGCGCCATCATATTCTTCTTTGATAAATCCGCCCACAAAACCAAGATCGCATGCCTTTTTCCAGAGTTTCTTCGGGAATTCCTCTTTCTGGTCATATTCCTTGGCGATGTCTCGGATTTCACCTTCGGCAAATTCCCTGGCAGCCATTCTGATATCCATCTCTTCTTTGCTCAACTCGAAATTCATAGCAACTTCCTCCTTCATAATAATTGAAGATGTTTACAATCCTCGTGATGCAATACAGCTCAAAAGAATAAAAAACCATTGAATTCAATTTGGTCATAAGGTAATTTTCCAACTCAACAACTCAACAACTCAACAACTCAACAACTCAACAACGTACCAATTTAACGATGTCATCAAAGAGGTTTTTCTATGGAATCCGAAACCATCCGTTACAATGCCAAAGAGGGTGTTGTCGTCATAACCCTCAATCGACCAGATGCCCTCAATGCTCTAAGCGAAGAGATGAGAGATAGTTTGAAAGAGGCACTCTTGAAGGCCGCAAACGACGAAACGGTCCGTGTGGTTATCCTGACGGGTGAAGGCCGGGCTTTTTGCGCCGGCGCGGACCTGAAACGTTTTAAAACCGACTATGAACATTTCGAACGCACGGGCGAGCCATCCCGGTTTTATGATGCTTCGCTGCCAAGAGTTTTAGCCTTTTACCCCAAACCCATCCTGGCCGCTGTAAACGGTCCGGCAGTGGGGGTGGGTATGACCATGAGCCTCGCCTGCGATATCCGATTGGGATCGGAATCGGCATCCTTCAGTTGCCCGTTTACCCGGATCGGTCTAACCCCCGAATTCGGAAGCGCCTACTTTCTGCCGCGCCTGGTAGGACATTCCAAAGCCGCCGAATGGGTTCTGACGAGCAGAATGATAAAAGCCCCTGAAGCCCTTTCTACCGGGCTGATAAGCGAAATAAGGCCTGACGTCGATCTTCTTGACGAAACACGGAAGATTGCACTTGCTATTGCCGCCATGCCCGAAGCGGCTATTCTCTCGGCCAAAAAACTTCTGCGCCAAGCCATGGATCTAAGCCTCAGTGAAACGCTGGAGGAAGAAACCAGGGTTTTTCAGAATTGCCAGAAGGAGCACAGTCATTATGTTGCTGTCACCCGGGTTATGGAACAGATCCGGGGAAAATAGCCTCCTCATAAATACTAATCGACCGGTATTTTTTATTCCCCAAGATATTTTCTGTCAAGGTTTTTAAGAAGTTTTTTTCGATACTATTCTAGGTTGGCATCAATAAAAGAAGGTGTCAATATAGATAAAGTTATCCAAAAATATTAAAGTTTAAGCCAACTGCTAATGGCCAAAAGCTTATAGCATTTTTTAGGCGCCATACAAAATCCGCCATTTCAGAGTGCAAGAAACCCCTTGACATTTTAGAAATGTGTGTATAAAAATACTAACCGTTTAGGATTTAATGATAATTTTTCCTTCCAAAACTGGTGATAATGAAGCGAAGTAAAGAAACAGAAAATAAAATTATCCAGGCAGCTCTGGAACTGTTTGTTCGCAATGGTTATCACGGCACGTCTATTACACAGATTACCGAAAAGGTAAATCTCACCAAAGGAGCCCTTTATTCGCATTTCCGCAGTAAGGGCGAACTTCTTCTCAAAATCATTGGGGAATTTGATTCCCAGTACATTGATAAATTAATCGAAACCGTTCAAGAATATGAGGGGAATGCCCTCGAAAAGCTCCATTGTGCCATCAGTTTCAGCGCGGATTTTGCGCTGAAAAACCCGGATCTCTGCGTGTTCCTCACGTTTCTTACTATGGAATTGAATGCTGATGTGGATTTTAGATCCGCTCTGCAGAATGTGTATCTAAAATATCAGAAATTGATCAGTGGCTTGATTGATCATGGCATCCGGCAAGGTTTAATCAAAAAGGAAATCGATCCCGAGCTGGGCGCCTTGACCTTTATGGCCATTCATGATGGCGTTCTTCATCAATGGTATTTGAACCGCTATCATCTCGATGGCAGGAAATACGTGAAAACGTTTCGGACCATATTTCTGGAAGGCTTTGCGGCCTAAGAATAGCCACAGAGGCTCAGAGGAGTTCATCTGTAAAGGTTTTATAAAAGGCTGACGCCCGCCTGCCTCGCCTAACCATCAGAAGAATTGTTCCCAAATACAGGGGGATAGTAACATCGACCAATCTTAAAATAGAGTGCGAACGGCAATGGCGGGCAGGCCTTAACTCCGCCATGATCGACCTATTGCCGCATCTTTCGGAGAGTGACTTTGTTTCCAATAGGACGCCGTTTGTCGCCATAACGTAGCTTTTTTGCGAATTCATCAAATTTGCGAGCGTTGCGCCTTTGCGCGAGATTTTGTTTTTTTTACAAATGTATCATCTGGAGGATTTTCATGAAAAAGGTTGTTATTGCGAGTGCTGCAAGAACTCCAATCGGGGAATTCGGGGGCTCGCTCAAGAAAGTTAAACCGATCGATCTGGTTATGACGGTCATGGAAGAGTCTTTAAAACGGGCAAAGATTGAAAAAGAAACACTGGATCAAGTGATTCTGGGGAACTGTTTTGCTCCCATTGATCAGAACATCGGAAGAGTATCTTCTCTTGTTATGGGGATACCCTATGAAGTTCCGGGGTATACGATTAATTGTGCGTGCGCGTCTGCATCCCAGGCTATTATTTCTGGGGCCAATGCCATTTTGCAGGGACAGGCGGATATCGTGCTGGCCGGCGGCGTTGAATCCATGAGCAATGCCCCTTATATCATGGAAACGGCTCGATGGGGACAGCGCCTGCGTCATGCCAAAGCCTTTGATCTGGTCTGGAAATCGATGCAGGAATACCCGGTTGGGGGTGGAATGGGTCTGGCAGCGGAAAGATTGGTGGACAAATACAACCTCACCAGAGAAGCACAGGATGAACTTGCCTTGGGCAGCCATAAGCGGGCGGTAAGGGCAATCAAAGAAGGGCGATTCAAGAGAGAAATTGTTCCAGTCGAGATTGTCCGCAAAGGAAAAACCTTTGTTGTCGACACCGATGAACATCCCAGAGAAGATACGACCATGGAAAGCCTCGGCAGGCTGGGAGCAGCCTTCAAGGAAGGAGGGTCTGTAACCGCAGGCAACGCGTCCGGTATCAATGACGGCGCGGCAGCTGTCATCATCATGAGTGAAGAAAAGGCTGCGGAATTGGGCATTACCCCCCTGGCCGTCATTCGGGAATACAGTACTGTAGCCGTTGATCCACACCTCGTGGGAATAGCCCCGGTTCCTGCTATTAAGGAAGTGCTAGATAAGTCAGGGCTCTCCGTTTCTGATATCGAACTCTTTGAAATCAACGAAGCGTTTGCGGCATACTACCTGCCTACGGAAAAAGAACTCGGGTTGAATCGCGAAATTACCAATGTAAACGGAAGCGGCATTTCCCTGGGACATCCCGTTGGATGCACCGGCTGTCGTATTCTGGTTACCCTTCTTTATGAAATGGAAAGGCAGGGCCTGAATCTGGGCATATCCTCTCTGTGTGCCGGCGGTGGTGTCGGTACCGCAATCCTTGTGGAAAAAGCGTGAGTTCTCAATGCTTGAAATTAATAACATTGAAGTGGTGTATAACGACGTTATCCTGGTCCTGAAAGGGATCTCCCTGTCGGTTCCGGATGGTAGTATCGTGGCCCTTTTAGGGGCCAACGGTGCGGGAAAAACCACCACATTGAAGGCCATCAGCGGGATTCTGCGATTGCAGAACGGCGACCTGGAAGGCGGTACGATCTCCTTTAACGAGGTTGAAATCCAGGATTTTGATCCGGACAAAATCGTACGCTGCGGAATCTCCATGGTTCCGGAAGGTCGGCGCATTTTCTCTGATCTCTCCGTGATAGAGAATCTCATGGTGGGTGCTTTTAGCCGCCCTGACCGCAAAGGAGTGGCCAGAGATGCGGCCATGGTTACAAAATATTTTCCTGTCCTGAAAGAAAGGGCCGGTCAGAGGGCGGTTTTCCTGTCGGGGGGCGAACAGCAGATGGTGGTTGTCGGCCGTGCCCTCATGTCAAAACCGAAGCTTATCATGCTGGACGAACCTTCTTTAGGGCTGGCGCCCCTGGTGATAAAAGACATTTTTAAAATATTGCACCAGATCAACCAGGAGCAGGGCACAACCCTGTTACTGGTAGAACAGAATGCCAACCTGGCCCTCAATTTCGCTTCCTACGGCTACATCATGGAAAATGGGCGTATTGTACTGGATGGGCACTGCAGCCAGCTCAGGGAAAACGAGGATGTTCAGGAGTTTTACCTTGGTGTGACCGACAAGAAGGATCGCAAGAACTACGCAGACGTAAAACATTACAAACGTCGGAAACGGTGGTTGTCGTAAGGAACAAAAATGGCCCAGTTGGAAATACAGAATGTCACATTGTTGTTTGGGGGGATTTCGGCTCTTTCCGAAGTGTCCTTTAATGTGGAAGAGGGGCATATTCATGCCTTGATTGGACCCAATGGTGCGGGAAAGACTTCTCTGTTCAACGTGATAAGCGGCATTTACCGACCAACCTCGGGAGAGGCGCGATTTGAAGGGAGGAATCTTAAAAAAATCAAACCTCACCGGATTGCCGGCCTGGGCGTGGCTCGGACCTTTCAGAATATCGAACTGTTTCAAAATATGACCGTTATCGACAACCTTCTCCTCGGAAGGCATCTTCACATGCGTACCGGAGTCCTGACCGGCGCATTGTTCTACGGAAGAGCACTCAGGGAAGAGATGGAGAATAGGCTCAAGGTAGAGCAGATTATCGATTTTCTTGAAATTGAAAAATTCAGAAAAAAACCGGTGGGTTCATTGCCATACGGAATCCAGAAGCGGGTGGAGTTGGGAAGGGCCCTGGCCAATGATCCGAAAATCCTTCTTCTGGATGAACCGGTAGCCGGCATGAATGTGGAGGAGACAGAGGATATTGCACGGTTTGTCCTGGACGTCAAAGAGGAATTGAAGGTGACCATTCTCATGGTAGAGCACGACATGGGCGTGGTCATGGATATTGCAGACAGGGTGACCGTACTTGATTTCGGAGTGATGATTTCCGATGGCACACCGGCCCAGGTCCAGGCTGATCCCAAAGTCATCGAAGCGTATTTAGGGGAGGGTGATGAGCAATCATGAAAGCGGAAACAGACATCAGCGAATTGACCATCCCGAAACTCCTGAAAAGAAACTTGAAATACGGTCGACGAACGGCGTTACGTGAGAAAGACCTGGGGATATGGCAAAAAGTCAGCTGGGAAGAATATTGGGAGCATGTGAGGAATTTTTCCCTGGGCCTCAGGGAACTGGGATTAAAAGAGCGGGAAGATAAGGTTTCGATCCTGGGGGATAATTGCCGCGAATGGCTCTACGCGGATGTTGGTGCGCAGGCCTGCCGGGCTATCGCGGTGGGTGTTTACCCGACGAACGTGGCGGAACAGTGTTTTTATGTGCTGGACAATTCGGATTCCAGCATGGTGGTCTGCAAGGATCAGGAGCAGGTGGACAAAATCCTGGAAGTCAGAGACCGTCTGCCACTCCTGAAAAAAATTATCGTTATCGATATGAAAGGACTCAGAAATTACGTAGACCGCATGATTATCAGTTTCAAGGATGTGGAGGCCCTGGGGCTTGCCCGGCACAAAGAATCTCCGGAGCTCTTTGATCGTATGGTAGAGGCTACGGAACCGGAGGATGTGGGTGTTATGGTCTACACTTCGGGTACCACAGGCAACCCCAAAGGGGCTATGATAACCCACCGCAATATGGTTGCCATGATCCAAGGGCTTTCCCGCGTACTCGGTTTTGACGAGAAGGATTCCTTCGTATCGGCCCTGCCACTTTGCCACATTGCGGAACGTAGTTTTTCCATGATTTTTCCCATGTGGGCTGGATGCTCCGTGAATTTTGCAGAGAGTGTGGCTACCCTGCAGGAGGATTTGAAAGAGATTTCTCCCACTGCCTTTTTATCGGTGCCTCGCATCTGGGAAAAAATGCATTCAAACATCTATATTAAGATCAAGGATTCCATCTTTTTGAAACGGTGGGTTTTTAATTGGACCATGCCCATTGGCGAAAAAGTGGCAACGATGAAACTTTCGGGCAAGCCGGTGCCGCTCTGGTGGAAGGCCCTGTATGGCATAGGGTATCTACTTATTTTCAGAGCGCTCCAGAATTCCATCGGACTCTTAAACGGAAGAATCTTCGTGAGCGGCGCCGCCCCCATGTCCCAGGACCTGATGCATTTCTATCATGCCATTGGCGTACCGGTTCGAGAGTGTTTTGGAATGACGGAATGTGCAGGGATCAGTGTGATTCCCCAGGGAGACAATTTTCGTGCCGGTCAGGTGGGGCAACCGATTGAAGGGATCGAGATGAAACTGGCTCCTGATGGTGAAATCATGCTCAGGGGCGATTCGGTTTTCAAGGGATACTACGGTAATTCTGAACAGTCCGTTACTTCCTTTGATGAAGAAGGATGGCTCATGACAGGAGATGTGGGAGAGATTACCGATGAAGGGCAGCTCAAAATCGTGGATCGTAAAAAAGACCTCATCATCAATGCGTACGGTAAAAACATCGCGCCCAGCGAGATTGAAAATAAATTGAAATTCAGTCCTTTCATCAAGGAAGGAATCGTGGTGGGCGATGGTCGCCAATATCTCTCTGCAATGATCCAGTTAGAGCTGGACAATGTTTCCGATTGGGCACAGGAAAACCGGATTGCCTATACCACCTATAGGAGTCTTGCCGAAAACGAGGAAGTGAAAAAACTCATTCAGAACGAAGTGGACAAGATAAACGAGCAGTTGGCCAGAGTTGAAAAGATCCGGAAATTCGCCATTCTCACTAAAGAGCTTGACCAGGATGATGATGAGGTGACGGCTACCATGAAAGTTCGCAGATCCACCATAGAAAAAAAATTCAAGGATATTATCGATTCTCTGTATTGAAAAAACGGTTCACGGTTTAAGGTTTACGAGTAAGTTTGAGAAGGGAGTGTCTATGTATTTTCTGGAACTGCTGATCAGTGGAATTGCCGTGGGGAGCCTGTATGCGCTCATTGCCATGGGGTTTGTTCTCATCTACAAAGGCACGGGTGTGATCAATTTTGCCCAGGGTGAGGCGATTATGGTTGCGGCTTTTATCGCGTACTATCTCATCACCTATTTTGGCGTTCCCTTCTGGCTTGCGGTGCCATTGACCCTTGTTGCCTCCGGCCTTCTCGGGGCCATTACAGAGCGGCTTGTTATCAGACCCATGTTAGGGGAGCCGGTCTTTTCGGTGGTTATGATCACCATAGGCCTGAGCATTTTTCTTCGATCCATGGGCGGGATTGTTTTCGGGCATCACAACTATATTTTTCCAAACCCCTTTCCCATCGAACCGCTGCATATGGGAGAAATTGTCCTGAGCCACAACCATCTCTGGAGCATGATCCTGTCTTTTTCGCTCATGGTGATCTTTTTCCTCTTTTTTAAATTTGCGAGGCTGGGTCTGGGAATGAGGGCTACGGCCAATGATCAGGATACCGCTACGCTCATGGGTATCAATATCAAGAAAGTTTTTGCCCTTACCTGGGGCATCTCCTTTGTGGTGGCTGGCCTTGCCGGCGTCGGTCTTGCCAACGTAATGGTACTCAATGTGGGCCTTTCTTTCGTGGCCATCAGCGCCTTTCCCGCGGTAATTCTAGGGGGCCTGGAAAGTATCCCCGGGGCTATCATAGGTGGGCTTGCCATCGGAATTCTGGAAAATATGGCGGGGGGATATCTGGACCAGATCATAGGCGGTGGGGTAAAGGACGTTACCCCCTTTGCTGTTCTTTTTCTGGTATTGATGATCAAGCCCTACGGATTGTTCGGCACCAAAGAGGTGGAAAGGGTATAGAGCATGCCAATTCGCAGCAAGACCTATTGCGAGAGTTACCATGAAGACATCAAGCTTCTGAATACCATCTGGAGCAAGTGCTGGATGGGGCTGTTTATCGTTGGAATGCTCGTTCTTCCTTACGCTACGGATACGTACATTGTTTATCTCGTCAACCTTTCCTGTATTGCCATCGTGGCAGCCCTGGGGTTGAATATCCTCACCGGGTTTACGGGGCAGATTTCTCTGGGCCACGCTGCTTTTTTAGCCATTGGCGCCTATGCGGCGGCTTTATTGGCGAATATGGGGATGCCGTTCTGGATTACCCTGCCGGCGGCGGGGCTCGTGAGTGCTACAGCCGGCATACTTGTGGGCATTCCCTGCCTCAGGCTCAAGGGTCTCTACCTGGCCATGGCTACTATGTCTTTCGGGGTAATGGTGGAGTACGTACTGATCACCTGGGATGGTCTGACCGGCGGTGCGCGCGGCATGTATGCGCCTGAAGTAAGCGTGTTTGGCCGGGCTCTTGATACAGACGAGAGCATGTACTATTTTCTGATTTCTGTCTCAGCCGTCATGATCATTATCGCCAAAAACATCTTGCGCACAAGAGTAGGCCGGGCCTTCATTGCCGTGAGAGATCGGGACATTGCCGCAGAAGTCATGGGTGTGAATCTCACCGGCTACAAGGTTATGGCCTTTGCGCTCAGTTCATTTTATGCCGGTGTGGCCGGGGGCATGTATGCTTATGTTATGGGCCATATCCATCCGGAGCACTTTACATTGATGTCGTCCGTTGAGTATATGGCCATGATCATCATTGGCGGATTGGGCAGTATTTTAGGCAGTATTTTTGGTGCCATTTTCATCGTGGTCGTTCCGGAATTTATCAAACTTTTTTCACAGGCTGTGGAGTCAGTGATCCCTTTCATGCAGGGCCGATACGATGACGAATGGAATATCGCTGTGTTCGGGCTTTTGATCATGTTGTTCCTTATTTTTGAGCCTGGCGGTCTCAATGCCATCTGGCAGAGAATCAAGACAGGATTCAAAAACTGGCCTTTCACGTATTAACTCGTGCCCATCCATTAATCCTAATGTGGGCACTATGGGTTTCCAATTCAGAAATGACCTTTTTGCAAGATCAAGTCGAAGATCCCGCGCTTTTGGCGGGGAAAAACAAGGGTTTGCGCGGAGACGTACGTAAGTACGTCGCACAAGGGAACCCGTAGTTTGACGCTGAGATTGCGAAAAAGGGCCATTTATGGATGGAAACTAACTCTTAACGGTTGCCGGAGTCCCCTATTTCAGGGAAATTTCGGCGCACATGGTAAAGGAGGAAATGGTATGGGAAGAAATGCTTCACTGGTGAAAAGTTTAATCCTGGCAGGTCTCATCATCCTTTTGACAGCCGGCCTTACGCTGGCTGGCGGTCGCGGTGTTACCGATGACAAGGTGAAACTCGGTTTTGTCCTGGTTAAGACCGGTCCTGTGGCGGCATTGGGAATTCCCCAAGGCGATGGAATGATCGATTACATGAATTACATCAATGATAAAGGAGGGATACACGGCAGAAAAATCGAAATGCTCTGGGAAGATGACGGTTTCCAGGCCCCCAAATCGGTAGCCGCTGTGAAGAAATTGATCAGCAGGGATAAAGTTCTGGCTATTATGACCACCGGTGGGACCAACCAGACCATTGCGAACATGAAAAATATCGACCGGTACAAGATTGTCAACATCCCGAACGCCATGGCCCTTGAATTTTTCGATCCTCTAAATCAATATATTTTCGCCCTGGGCGCTCTGTATGAATGGCAATACCAGGTTATCGTGGACTACATTAATGATGATCTCAAAATGGAAGATAAGAAGATCGGTGTGGTCTACACGAAAAAAGAATATGGCAAAAAGGGGCTTGATGCGGTGAAAAAGCGAGCAGCCAAATACAATATTCCCGTAGTGGCGGAACTGGTGCTCCCTACAGGCGCTGTGGATGCTTCTTCCCAGGTACTGGCCTTAAAGAAGGCTGGCGCCAATATTGTTATTACCTGCGATGTGCTTCCGCCAATTATTTCTTTCCTGAAGACCGCTGAGAAATACCAGTACTGGCCTAAAGTTTTTGGTTTCAACTGGGCAACAGATGATCTTCTGGTAAAGGCCTGTGGGCCGGCAGCGAAAAATTATATCGGAGCAGGTTTCGTGGGAAGCTGGGCTGATGACTCTCCAGGAATCAAACTGGTCCGTGAAATCGCCGCAAAAAACAACCGTCAACCAAAACTCACCAGCCTCTATATAGGTGGTATTGGCGTCTCCATGCTGTTTGCCGAAGCCATGGAAAGGGCAGGGAAAGATCTGACCCCCGAAACCCTGAAAAAAGCACTCGAAACCTTTCGCGATTTTGATACGGGTGGGATTTTCCCACCTGTAACCTACACCTCCAAGAGTCATGCACCTGCAAAAAAGGTCAAGCTCTTCAAAGCGGATGTGGAAAAGAAATGTCTCGTTCCCTTGACAGGGTGGCGCAGTCCTAAGGACTTGTAGAATAGGCAAGAAAAGTAATTTGGACCCTGATGAACGCAGATTACCGCTGATTTTTGTTTTGCAGACCTTGTTAAGTGGTTGAGTAGGTAAGTGGTTGAGTCGTTATTGTTATTCGAAGTCATGATTCTCAACTCAAAGTTGGATAACTCAATGAGATGAATGGGTATGGTTGATTTCACATGCTTATTTTTCAACTCAGCGACTCGGCGACTTAAGTATTTGACGAGGTCTGTAGTACGAACAAAGATAAAATTCGGGATTCGGGATTCGACTGTTCGTTATTCGATTGTTGCCGATTTTATTGGTGCGTTTAAGTCGTTTGACTTGGAACATTCTGATACATAAAAAGCCCCTACCATCAGGTATGGGGCTTTTTGCTACTCGGCATTCCGGGCAGCATGGACAAGAAATGAGGAACGGGACATGCCCCGCTTTTTTGCCATAATGTCGATCTGCTTGAGGGTATCTTCCGGGACAGTGATATTGACCCTCATGGTTTTCGGCCTTATGTCAGGAATATGCACTACCAAGAATGCTGCGGCGTCAGCATAATCGGGGTTGTTTAGTATTCCTTCGAGGGCTGAAGGTTTCGGGATGGTTTCACCATCCTGGAGCATTCCTTTTATATGAAAGGGCAGAGCTTGTTGGGCCATATTTTTTGCCTCGTCAATGGTGCTCCCTACTGTGATGCATCCAAGGAAATCCGGGAACGAAACACCATAGTCGCTTTTCGGGTCTTTGTGAACAACTGCAATATAATTGGCCATAACAATCTCCAGAACTAACTAAATTTGATGCCGGATTGAAACTCAATACTTTTGAGGGTCCCAATGGGTATGTCCTTTTCAGGATGTGGAACAGTAACTCTCCCTTTTTTCATGGGGTGCCGAAATTGCACATGGGAACCCTCTTGGTCGACCTTGTACCATCCGTCTTTTTTGATCTTTTTGATTACTGCCTTGCTATTCATTTGGGTATTGGGACACACCAGAGGTTGTTATGTCAAGCATGAAATTCATGAAGCATCATGTATATGTTTGTACCGCTGATTTTCCATTCTTACCTATCTGCGTGTATCTGCGGTTATCTGCGTCTCCAAAACTACTGTCTTAAAATTCCATCACCGGCTCAAGAGCGATCTCCGGATAGATCTGGCCCTGTTTTGGGGGCATGGAATTGTAAACCCAATCTATATCAACCACCCCCATTTTTACTCCCCTCTTCCTTTCAAAGCCTCTGAAGGTCCCCCTGATCAAAACGTTTTCCATGCTCATGGTTAAACCGAACAAGGCTATTTTTGTTTCGGGTATCAAGTTGGATATTTCCCTTGCATAGGCTGTTGAAGAAAAGACAAGGCGTCGGCTATCGGCGGCCTGGCACTGGATGACTGGAATCAGTTTCGGAAATCCGTTTTCGTCCACATGGGAAAGGAATTTGAGGGCGCTCAAAGAATTAAAAAGGTCTTCGCTCCAGGGCTTTAAGACAGGGTCGGTAAGCCCGGTTCGGGCGCCGGATTTGGCGAGTTTTGTCAGAATACTTCCCGTGACAATTCGTCCCATGGGGAGGCTTTCCTCACCATAGGTATTTACTATATCCATGTGATGTACGGTGTGAATGCCGAGATAGGCGTTGTACCTGAACATGGGGGTATTATTGTACATCTCGTAGTCTTCCCCCTGGTGTTCTTCATGGGTCCATAGGGCCTGGCCGCGCCACATCCTCTTATCCGCGGTCAGAACGAGGAACCCGGCATGGGGGTTTTTCTTCACATGTCGTTTGCTCATCCCCTCTGTAAACTGCCCCCAGATGAGCTTTGTCGGGGTTTTTGCCCGGATGGAGCTGATGAAGGTTATATGGGGAAGTCCCTGGGGGCTGATGGTGACAAGTAAACCAATCTTGGCTTCGGCTGCAAAGGGTTCCATTGCCTCCTGTTCCAGCTCCGTTCTCCCTTTCATCTTCTGCTCCTTACTGCTTCAGATTGATTAAGTACCGGCCCCTCCCTGAATGAGCCGCAGCGTTGGCCTTTCTTCTTTTTCCTGAGCCAGGTCTTCCCGCTCCATACGCGTTGAACCACTCCAGAAAACAATCCCTGGATCTACGCCACTTTTTTTTGCAGCCCGGGCCAGCTCTTCCATACGATCACAAGTGATCAAGGGCTGCCCCCTGAAATTCCAATTCAGATCGAGGCGGGTGTATTTATCACCACAAAGGTTATTAAAAGCACAGAGCTGCCAGCGATTGACCTGTCCTTTGAGATTGTTGGCAATGAATTTCCCAAGGCCTTGTATATTGTCTTTTCGAGCGGTAGCGCCGGGAATAATGGGTGTTCTTACCCATAATTCTTGGGGAGAACCGTGGGACACTATCCAGTCCCGGATAAAAAGAAGGTTTTTGAAAATCTTTTCATTGGAATGGCCGGTAAAATCCTTGTGTTTTTCAGGGTCAATTTCCTTTAAGTCATAGAGGACCATATCCGCAAAGGGAAGAAGTTTTTTCAATGTTTCCTCGTTACATAGCCCGCAGGTATCCAGAGCGGTGTGCAACCCCTTTTTTTTACAGATTTTCAGGAATGCGCCCGCAAATTCCGCCTGCATGGTGGGGTCTCCCCCGGATACGGTGATGCCGCCGCCTGATTTTTCGAAATAGGCCCGATCTTTTGCCACTTCGTCCGCCAGTTCTTCCACGGTCATGCGCCGCCCAAGCAGTTCAAGGGCCAGGGAAGGGCATTCGTCGGCACATTTTCCGCAGACCCGGCAGGCTGATCTGTCTATGGATATCCCCTGTGGCCCAAAGGACAGGGCGTTGTTGGGACAGATCTCCAAGCAGGTTTTGCAGCCGATACATTTGGACCCGGTCCATTGGAGCTGCTCGATAGGAGAGATGCACTCGGGATTATGGCACCAGGTACACTTCAGGGGACATCCCTTGAAAAAGACCGTTGTCCGGATACCGGGACCATCTTCCGTGGACATCCTCATGATTTCCTGGATGATTCCCAGGGGAGATTGTTTTCGCTCTTTCTGGTTCATAAGTTCAACAGTTCAGAGGTTCAACGGTTCAGAGGTTTCCTGGTTTTGTTTTAGATTATTCACCATGAATTTCATGCTTTTTTATCCTCAGCGTCTCAGCGGGAGAACTGCATACTCCCTATCGCTTACTTCTTATCGCTTCTAAAGTTCTTCATGGATCAGCCTTGCAATGACTTCATCCTGGAGTTCTTTTCCTATGGAAGTGAAATAGGCATTATACCCCGTGATCCTCACCATGAGATGGCGATAATCCTGGGGGTCTTTCTGGGCTTCACGGAGCATTTCCGGGTCCAACATATTGACCTGCAGGCATGTCCCTCCGTTTTCCGCATACCCCCTCAGAAATGCCTTGAATTGTTTCTTGTGCTCCCCGTCCTGAAGGATGGACGGATTAAACGTCATGGTGTGGCTTGCCCCGTTGGGCAATACATTTACATAATCTTCCCAGCCTGCATCGGGGCCCTGTTCTCTCCCACCAAGGACCTTACCCACGGAATTGGCGTTGGCTGTAGGGCCGTTCGTGTCTGCCCCGTTTGACGGGCAGATGGCATTAGAAAGAAACTGCCCTTTTGTCCTTCCATCGGGGCTTGCAGGCAGGATAAAACCATCTCCGACCCAGTAATTCCAACTGAGCATCCCTGGCCGAAACTGGCGTTTGGTGGATTGCGTGCTGTATTTCCATGTCTCTTCCGTCCAGAGTTCCATCACCTTCCCGGCCATGAGATCTGCTTCGTCGTCGTCTCGGCCGTACTTAGGCGCCCTGTATTTTGCTCTGGCCTGCAGTACTTCGAAGCCCTCCCAATTGGCCTTCAGCGCCTCGATGAGCTTCGCCATGGTGCATTCCTTTTTGTCGTACACCAGGTACTTGATGGCAAGAAGCGAATCCACGGTTGTTGCGTAGGTAACCGCTTCAAGGGTGGTGAGATTGATCTGGGCACCCCCTTGGGTGATGTCCAGGCCTTTATCGGCACATCCATTTACCAGGCATGAGACATAGGGCGTGGGGCAAAACTCCATCCTCAAAGACTCCGATGCTTCATAAAGATCCGCACATGCTGCAATAATATAGCGGGTCTGTTCTTCGTAGGCTTTCCAGAAGGCATCCCAGGTCGAAAAAGAGGCGGAATTCCCCGTTTCAGGACCATCCTGCTTGACTTTTCCCTGCTTTCCGGTGATAGGGTCTTCAAATGCGAGGAGATCTTTACCGTTGTTCAAAGCGAGTTCAACTGCCTTTAGCAGGTTGAGATTGTTGTCCACGGTTCCGGAACGATCATTGCCGACCATGGTATTTTCCAGGCACCCGACGGGAGCGTATTCATGGACATTGTTTTCGTGGATGAGGTCCTCGCAGCCGGCCCTTTTTGCCTGAAGAATCATGCCTGCCATGGATCGTTCGTCAAAGTTCATGAGAAAGGGGGACCCCTGGCTTGTGGAGATCATATCCACCACCCTATCCAGGAGGTGGTCCGGCGTATTTCGGTGAAGCCTGACATTGGGTTTGGGTTCCAGAATGGGGCTCATTTCATCAATGACTTCCAGCATGGCATAGGTGAGGTCATTGGTCATATCCTTCCCTGATTTTCCCAGGCCCGAGAGGGTGATCAACTGACCATAGCCCGCCGTGATACCCTGATTACCTGTTTGAATCATGGCATCGTACACCGTATTGGCGTGCATCCAGAAGCACCGTAGAATCTCTTTACCAAATTCCCTGTCCATTCCTTCCGACAGGGAACGCTCCCAGTAGGGAAGAAGATACTGGTCTATTCGACCGAAGGAAACACCGGCTCCGGGATAGTTTTCATCGCTCATAATAAGCATGTGAGTCAGCCAGAGGGCCTGAACGGCCTCCCAGAATGTGCGGGGGGGCTCCCATGGTACTCTCTTCAGGTTTTGGGACATTTGAAGCAGCTCGTCTTTCCGGGCCGCATCCATTTCGTTTCCGGCCATTTGCCTGCAAAGGGCGCCATATTCGGCTGCCAGATCCCGCGGCATGGTGGCAGCCGTTATCATGGCTCTCAACTGCGCCCCTTTTGGGCCTTTCTGCTCTCCTTCCGTCAAGCCGTTGTATCGATTTTCCAGATCTCCGTGGATGCCTTTCCAACCGATATGGAGGGCCCGTTCATAACCGGGAATTAGATGCCCGCTGGTGGCGCCGGAGTTCCCGTACCCATGGTCATGAAACCACTTCATCCGTGCTCTGGTCCCTTTTTTGCCGTAGATGCGCCTGTCCCGCTCCCCTGCCTCTCCTTTTGTCCAGCATCTCGATGCCTGTATATTGAAACGGCCTCCTGCGATAAGATCACCGGGAAGGATCTCCTTTGGCACATGGTGAACCATGACCTCCCTGATAAACCATGCCCTTCTTTCTGGAAGGCTCCAGGACCAGAAATCCGGATCCAGCCCTACCGTCCTGGCGGACTGTTGAAAGGAAGACCTGAAGGTCTGCAGAAAGGCATAGGTCTCAGGAACAATATAGAAGGTTATTTCATCAAATACAACATCCCACGGAACCCCGGTTGTCCACGCGGTAAACTCATTGTTCCAGTTTCGATTTGCCCCCTGGAGAAAATAATCTCTGAGCCATTGGATTCGAGGAGAAAGTTCTCCGGGTTCCTTCAAACCGTAGTGTAGCTTTTCCTGTGCAGCAATGCTCATGATTTTCCTCCCAATGACTGAAATCCAGAGCCTGTTGAATAATGAACCAGAGTTGTGGCGTGATCGTCATGATCAAATATTTATTCTATAATGCTTACTGCCCACTTTCATTCCTGTCAATGTCAAAATGGACAAAGACTGGAATGTCAAGCTTCAGAAGTTTTCATTTTTATTCATACTCCGCTTCTAAAAAGGATCGCTCTGGAAAATGTACGATATTCCGTGCAAAACTTGACAGACCCTACTGATAATCATAATAATATAGGCTCCGATGGAGTGCCCGTCGTGCAAATTTTTACTGCGTATATTTAAGAGTTTCTTGAGGAATGGATCTTGAGGGAAAAACAAGATATGACAGAGCAGATGCGCGAGATAGGATTGGGGAATGCCGAACGGTTTGATCAGAGAAACACCATGTTCAACCGACCCAGGGATACTGAAAAATCCAGTCCTGAAATCCTGGAATTGGGGAAAAAACATTACGGGGTGCGCCATTTCAAAGACGATGAAGGGTACACTTTGCTGGACTGGGCCTTTGCCATGGGGTCATGGTATCTGGAGCGATGGTGGGGGTTTGGAAACATCGTAGGGAATGAAGGCCTCTACGAATGGTTCCCCGACGAGTCGGAAATCGCCGTGAAAGATCGGATTCCCCCGGATCGCGAATGGAAATCCTCGAGTCCGGGGGAGATGACCCGAATCGTAAAAAAGGCGGCCCTCTATATGGGTGCCTCCTCCGTGGGCATATGCAGGCTGGACCCGCGATGGATCTACTCCCACCGCTTTGACCCGAGAAACGGAGCCCATTCCCCCATCGATGACATCCCAGATGATTGCACGAACGCCATTGTCATGCTCCATGAAATGGACTACACCCTCATGAAAACGGCCCCCGCCTATGGGGAGAACGCCGCCACGGGACGGGGGTATTCCATGATGGCTTATGTGGCTTCGTCTGTGGCCCATTTTCTTCGTGATTTAGGGTACAAGGCGATCCCGTCCGGGAATGACACTTCCCTGAGCATTCCCCTGGCTATTGATGCAGGCTTAGGGGAAATTGGGCGCAACGGTCTTTTGATTTCTCCAGGGTTTGGCCCGAGGGTTCGAATCAGCAAAGTGTTCACCAATTTGCCGCTGGTTCCGGATAAACCCATTGACATTGGTGTCAGGCAGATGTGCGAAGTTTGCGGGAAGTGCGCCAAGTTGTGTCCGGGGCAAGCCATCAGCGAGGACGGACCAACCGATAAAGGCCCTACTCTTTCCAATAACCACGGGATTCACAAATGGTATATCAATCCCGAAAAATGCTTTCAATTCTGGGTTCGAAACAAGGGAGACTGTGCCAACTGCATACGGGTCTGCGTGTTTAATAAACCGGACTCACCCCTTCACAGCCTTGTCAGATGGCATGTGAAAAACCTTCCACAATTCGACAGCGTCTACTTGAAAATGGATGACGTCTTCGGTTATGGGAAAAGGATGAAGATGACGGAGATTTGGAAATAGCTGCGGGGTCTCTCGCCCCGGTGAAACAAAAGCAAAGAAGGTTTCACAGGGCAGGCAGAGACGCGGAGACGCAGAGAATGACAGGTTTCGGGTGTTAAATTTGAGACACCCAGTTTCCAATTGTTTCACACAAGACGGATAGTTCCTTAGAACCCTTTCATCATTCCCTGAATCAGGTACGGCACTTCCACACGACCGGTGGGGGCCAGGATCCGGCTGCTGAAGTTGGTGGCGTATTGCTTTTTCAAGGTGCGCGCAAGCTTCCTGTATTCAGCGGAATCGATGGCGTCAGCAATATCTGCAAAGGTTCGAGCGGTGCACTCGGCGAGAATTTTCGGACCAGTACCGATTGAAAGGCGCCAGCCGTGGGTTACAGGCATCCCTAATTCCTTCATCATGGGAATGGCTTCTTCCCTTACGAAACGGTTGTGTTTGTCCTCCATGCCCGGCACGATATCGTAATACTGATTGAATTTCCAGGCCCCCGTCTGAATGTTGAACGCCTGGTCGCGGAACATGCCGGTGGGAATCCATACCTTGCTGCCATAATTATAGACGTATTTCATGAGATTTGTGGATAGGATCCGGTATTCTCTTGACGACAGAGCGGCGAGAAGGCCTCTATCGTTTTGCACGGCGGCCACAGCCATGATCCTGGGACCCGATCCAACGGCCACGTAAAATCCTCCCAGCAACTTCATGCCTAGTTTTTCAAGACTGGAATTGAATTCATCTGAAATGAACTTGGAGTAATCATCGTATTCGCCTGGGTTGACGTCCCAGTACTGGGTAAATAATATGGCCATTGGGTTTCTCCTTAAATCAACTATCGGATGAATCACGCAACAGGCGGTTTGGATCATTTTCGTTTTTGCCCTACTGCTGCTCGCGTTTTTTTGCTGATAGTGGATGATACGACTGATCGACCCGTTTTGTCCACCAGAAAGCTATTGCATGGTATCGCATCTAGATTTGTACATTGGATAGAGATACCTCACCTAGCTCCTGGGCGGTATTCCCGGATAGCCCGAATAAAAGCGGCGATGTTTTCCATTTTGGCCGGCGGATAAATATCTGCGGGCGGTCCCACTGCCGAGGCGCCCTGGTCCAGGCGGCGACACACCTCTGCAGCAATGGCTTCCGTTTCGGCATTGGCCAGCATATCATGGGCACCGCAACCGGTGAAAAGAGGCAGGGAAGCTGGGATCTTTTCCCTTGCTCCGGCTGTATCGCACTGGCGGTCGATGTTGATACCGTCCGGATTGCATGCCGGAAGAAAGTCCAGGAATGGTTCTGTGCCGCCTGTAAACGAAATGACCATGGGGCAGGGTTTTTCCGAAAAAATGTCTTGAAGGTTCGGCAGCAGCAATTGGCCGAATATCCTGGGGGAAATGCTTGCTGCTCCCCCTTCTTCGACCACCATAAAATCGACCTCTGCAGTAACATAAACGGATTTCAGGCCATTGATAAAATCGGTCAATCGCTCTAAAATGCTACGTGCCTGATCTGGGTTTTTCAGCAGCATAATGAACAACTGCTCGGGTTCCATTACCTGACCGGCCAGGGTGAAGGGACCCGGTATGAACACTCCCACGGCGCCTGAATCCGAATCGGAGTTTCTCAGCGTGCGAATGGTTTGCAAAATGGTCGGCATCCGCCCGCTGGATCGGATATCGGTCGGGATGGTAATATCTTCCGCATCCGCCACCGGTCTGTGCGTGATCGTGGGATAGACCGGGTGCCCCTCGAAGCCGGCGTGATAACATACCCCGGCACCCAAAATCTCAGCTTCCACATTTAGATCAAATGGCACGACAGTGGACTCAAATCCAAGTTCGAAACTCATCCGGGCAATGGCAGTCATAGCTTTCGAATCCCGGAAAACGTCATTGAACGACAATCCTCTCTCCCGAACACCGGCAATGGGCAGAAACGGCCCTAGGTGAAAGGTGGATCGACTGCCTCTTTGGTATTTTCGCATCAATTGCGTGAGTGGATTTTGCACAGATTTTTCCTCTTTCACATGCAGCGGCAATGACCTGTTCAGACGACTCCACCATGCTGGGCATTCCGCTTTAGGGCATCCCGAATGACTTTTTTCAGACCGTCAAGACCGATGTTTTTTCTCTCCAGAATCGGCAGGCCCGTCATTTTTGAAATGGCATCGATCTGATCCCCGTATACGTCTAGATCTCCGAGAGCATCCAGAAGTACGATGCCGTCTAACATGTTGAACATGTCTCGAATTTCTTGCCGAGGTCTGCTCCATATTTTATCCATGAAGTGGATAAACGCCGGGTTCAAAAACAGCATTTTGTGTTCCGGATCGATCTCTAAAAGCTGGTTTTTGCCACCCAGAAGGCAATCGATGCAGTTGAGTCCGTCGACTTTAACTACATTATGTTTTTCCACCAGGGCCTGCATTTCGCCGTTGAAACCCAGGCAAACGTCACCGTAGATCACAACGATACCGGCCCCAGCCAGTGGCAGGCGTTTTTTCAAAGCCCCATTTAAGGCCTCTTGAAGACGGTTATAATCAGTGTGCAGGCCCTTGCTCAGATAGTGGACTTTCACATCGATCTCCCCCGAATCGAGCAGCCGATCAATTTCTTCTTGCAAGATGCCGCATGCGATCATGTGCGGCTTATTCGTTTTTTCCATAAAATGCCAAATAAAAAGCCCTCCTGTTGAAGATTTAAGGCTCATCGCGGATTCGCGTAAAAGCCGTTTCGTTATCAACCATTGGGCTGAAGTCGAGAGTGATTGAAGAAATCAGCCTCGAACGTAAAAACAACCGTTATTTCTGCGAAAACAGGAATCCAGGTAAGCGAGCCAGCGAGACTCCGGGTAAGCGAGCCAGCGAGACTCCGGGTAAGCGAGCCAGCGAGACTCCGGATGCTTCCGAAAACCTGGATCCCCACGTTCGCGGGAATGATGTTGTTCACTGCAACTGAATTAATTCTCTTTAAGAGTATTTAGTTTGAAATACGCGTTGGACGAATCACTTGGAATTGCACCTACATATTCCAGAACAACATTGTAATTAGCGCTAAATCCATCCACAAACACCTGGGGAATATTTAGTAATCCTGAAGAAGTACACCACGCAGCATTCGCTCCATCTACAAAATCGGCGACTTTCTTTGCAAGTAATTCATGCACGAGAGTTGTAGGATGAACATCATCCCAGAAAAAGTATACTTCCTCATCATCATTTACAGTCTCATCATCGTTAACGTATGTATTGGTAACATCTGTAAATCCATAAGAAGCAGGAGCAGCAATAACATCCATAAGCAGGGCATAAATATCAAAATAATAAACAGTAATGGTTACGTTGGCTTGTGTGAAACTGTCAACGAACGCCTTCAAAGTCGCGTTAAATGCCTGCGATAAAGCCTCAGCGCTTTCCGCAAGTTGAGTGGAGGAATTAAGGTATGGAGTAGCTCCCAGATTCGGCATATTGGGAACGAGGATGTGTTTCACCCCGGCGCTGGCAAGCAAAGTTAAAGCTGCTCCAATATTATCTACCGCTCCAAGATAATCCGTGCCGCCGGATAAGAAATCATTAGGTCCCGCCCACACCACAAACAATGTTTCATCAGAAATCATTGTTGGATAGGAAGATGCCAGGGCAAGAAAATCCTGAACTTGTGTTTGCAGGCCAAAAGGAAGAGATGTCTCATCTCCGGTTGTGGCTCCGCCCTGTGCAAGATCAATAAGGCCCGCGCCAAAATATTTAGCGAGATATTCTGCCCACACAGGACCGTTTGACCAGCGCCCTTTATATGCATGAATGCTGTCCGGTACAGCGCCGCCAGACAATGCGAATATATTACCATTGTCGGAAAGGCTGTCTCCAAATACAACAACCCTGGAAAATGTTGTTGCGGCAAAAGCAACCCCTGAAGACATGACGAGACATAAGGCGACAACTACCATTAACCTGTAAAATCTTTTCATTGCTAAACCCCCTTTTCCCCGAACCAATTAAAGTTAGTGCCCATCCATTAATGCAATTGTAAACACTGCGGGTTTCCAATTCAGAAATGACATTTTCGCAAAATCAAGTCGTAGATCCCGCGCTTTCTGCGGGGGAAAACAAGGGTTTGCGCGGAGACGTACGATAGTACGTCGCACAAGGAAACCCGCAGTTTGACGCCGATATTGCGGAAAAGGGCCATTTATGGATGGAAACAAGTTAATAAACCCGTAAACCATATCACGTAATTGAATCTATCAGTTCACTCCTTAATCTTACTTTTCGGAAAGACTGTAGAAAAATACCCCTTGTGAGTCAATAAAAAAAAAGACCACAACATCCATGGAAGGGCCTCATTTGATCTCAAGGGTTTTCAGGTAGGCTTCGGTAATTTGGCGGGAGAGAGATTCCACATCTCTCTGGGGTTTTCTGGGGAGCGCATTGCTGATTTTCAGAAATTGACCTACTGCGTCAATAACCGGCCGTACCGTCTTCCCGTACACACTTGAGGCCGGCACATTATTCTTGTTTGCTTCCAGGATGGGTTCCCCGGCAACAAGCCCGCTCTTCAGGGCGGACCCGATCCCTTCAAAGGTAATGGGGAAAACCATTCCTCCCGCATCGCCCACCAATAACCCGTTGTCGCGGCAGGGAACAAACGAGCCATCCACAAGTGCCTCGTGTAGAAGGGCTATGGCGCAACCATCCTTCCATAGGGGTTTCATGGAAGGGCCCTCTTTTCAAGCAGCAGAGTCTGAGGCCCCCTTCGACACATTTCTTGGCCGTTAAAGCCCCCCCCCGGTCCCGCTCCCACTACAATTACGTCATATGTCATGAGGCTGTTTCCCCCTTTCGATGGATCTCAATTCGTTGGCATGTCATCCACCATGAAAAACCATTTTAACCGATAATGAGTCGTTTGATAAGTTTTGGTTTCCGGGAAAGAACGTTTATGTTTTCAATGTTTGAAATCTTCCAAATATCTAAAATATATGATAAAGATACAGGAGAGATTGGTCCTGTACCTTTTTGCAGAATGGCTTGATCTTAGCTCTTATCATTACAACTATCTATAGTTTATTGTGTTTTTGGCAAGCTCCGTGTTGAACCAGCAACCTCCTTTTTCAAGGGAGGAATGTGAAATGAAAAAATTTGATTTGATTATGATGGGACATCCATTCAGAAAGACCTTTTTTAACGTCTGTGGGGCGTTCATTTTTCTGCTGCCCATGATGCTCACCGGTTGCGACAATGACTCAAATGCCGTAGCCTCTTATGTCAGCCCGCGGGACGCGGCCGTACAGAAGGCCCTGGAATGGGAAGATAATCGCTATGCGGATATCCTGAAACAAACAGAAATTCCGGTTTACGGATTCAGGGTCATCCGTGAACTGGACCATGATGAAACCGCTTTTACCGAAGGGCTGGTGGTGGACCGGGGGCTCCTCTATGAAAGTGCCGGCCTGTGGGATCAGTCGAGATTGACGGGCACCCAGATTTTGACGGGACGGGTGGAGCAGCAGTATGATCTGGCACCGCTCTATTTTGCGGAAGGCATCACCCTTTTTCACGATGATATTTTTCAATGGACCTATCAGTCCTGTATGGGATTTGTATATCAAAAAGATGATTTTCAAGTACAACGAACTTTCCAATTTGATCATCAAGGCTGGGGTTTGACGAACGATGGAGAACAGCTCATCATGAGCAACGGTTCCGCGGCCCTGATTTTTGTGGATCCGGAAACCTTTGTCGCCACCAGATATGTCATTGTGAGCGACCCGGTAGGTCCGGTGGGAAATCTCAATGAACTGGAGTACATTGAGGGCGAGGTGTATGCTAATATTTTCAAGACTGAGTTGATTGTAAGGATTTCGCCGGAAACGGGAGCCGTGACCGGATGGATCGATATGAGCGGGATCAACCCGGATCCTGAAATACTCAAAGATCCCTTTTTCTTAAATGGAATCGCCTACGATGAGGAAACCGGGCATCTCCTGGTGACCGGAAAATGCTGGCCGAAGATCTATGAGGTCGAGTTGGTCTCTAAATAAGGAGGTGCTACGATTAAAAAGAAACCGAACAAAGAGAACAGGGCTATCACGCGCCGTAATTTCCTTATGGTCGACGTTCGCATTGATGCGGATATCATTGTCGAAAGAATGGCGGAACAAAATGTTCTCGTCGCCGGAGGCAAGGATTGGGATATGCCCACTTATATCCGTATTTCCTATGGTACAGATATGGAAAATAAGATGGCTATTTGTTCTCTTCTGTACGCTGCCGGTGGGTCTCCGTTTCCTCGGGTGCGTGGTCAAAAATCCTGATGGCATTTCTTGTAAAGGAAATGGTTCGATAACACGGACGGGCATTGCGACGGGTCATGGGTGGACTTGGTTATGGACTATATCGATCTTAATTGAGATCATATTCCCCAAAAGAACATAATGCATTTAGAGAATCTCCAGAATAAATTGACAAGAAGAACGAATTGTTAGATATCTGTTCATACATAATATGTGCAGATAAAACCTGAATAAAGATGAGGTTTTGTATCACCACTGGAATGGAGTTACAATCCTATGAAAACAGTTAAGGATGCTTGTGAACTGCAGCCTAACGCGCTGTCCATTAAACTCAGCGATCAGATTGAACAGCTTGATGAATTGATAACCATTGAGGGAGACGGCAGAGCCTTTTTCGAGAAAACCTACATCACGCAGGGTATGCAGGACCTCATTAGTGAAGGGCTTACTCGTCTGGCGGGTGAATCCTCCCAGGCTATTTTTCATCTGAAACAGGCCATGGGTGGTGGTAAAACCCATCTTCTGGTGGGTTTCGGTCTGCTTGCCAGGCATACGGAACTTCGGAAGACGTACTGTTGCGGAATACCCCACGCGGAGGCCTTCGGTAATGCCGACATCGCCGCCTTCAACGGGCGAAACAGTCCCGATCATTTTTTCTGGGGCGAGATTGCGCACCAGCTTGGCAAAGGAGATCAGTTCAGGCCCTTTTGGACCGGCGGTCCCAAGGCGCCGGATGAAAAAGACTGGCTTACACTTTTTGAGGATAGCCGGCCTGTCCTCATCCTGCTTGACGAAATGCCTCCCTATTTCCATTATCTTGACACCCAGAAGGTAGGGAATGGCACGGTAGCCGACATTGCGACCCGCGCCTTTGCCAACCTGCTGACAGCCGCAGGCAAAAAGAAAAATGTCTGCGTGGTGGTTTCCGATCTTTCGGCAGCCTATGATACCGGGGCGAAACTCATTCACCGCGCCCTTGAAGACGCACGAGCCGAGCTGGGTCGTCAGGAGCGCAGTATCACGCCGGTAGACCTGGCTGCCAATGAGATATACGATATCCTGCGCAAACGTCTATTCAAGTCGCTTCCCCATAAAGCGGAAATCGAGGACGTTGCGGCGGTATTCGGCCGAAAGCTGGAAGAAGCCGCCAAATCAAAGACGGTTGCTCGTGGCGCGGAGGCCGTTGCCGATGAAATTGAAGCGACTTACCCCTTTCATCCGCGACTCAAGAATGTCATTGCGCTTTTTAAGGAGAATGAACAGTTCAAGCAGACCCGGGGTCTCATTGAACTGGTGTCACGACTTCTCAAATCCGTCTGGGAGCGACAGGCCAATGACGTTTTCCTGGTCGGTCCGCAACATTTTGATCTGTCGATCACAGAGGTCCGCGACAAATTGACCGAGATTTCCGGCATGCGGGATGTGATTGCCAAGGATCTATGGGATGGGCAACAATCGGCCCACGCCCAGATCGTTGATCTTTCCACCGGAAAGGAAGCCGCCACCCAGATCGGAGCGCTGCTACTCTCCGCCAGCCTTTCAACGGCTGTTAATGCTGTCAAAGGGCTTACCCGGGAAGAGATGGTCGAATGTCTGGTGTCACCCCTCCGGGAGCCGTCGGATTTCTTAGGCGCCTTCGATGAACTTGAAAAGATCGCCTGGTATATCCATCATACGCCCGAAGGGCGATATTATTTCGACCGCCAGGAAAACCTGACCAAACTCCTGCAAAGCCTGGCCCATGACGCCCCGCAGAACCAGGTTGATGATTTGATCCGTCACCGTCTCGGAGACATGTTCAAGGCTGGCCGTAAAACCTGTTATGAAGATGTTTTGCCGCTCCCCAGGCTGGAGGAGGTGGCTGATCGGGTGCGCCGCGGGCGTGTGCTGCTGGTGGTTAGTCCTGATTCCAAAATTCCCCCCGAAGAGGTCCAAAAATTCTTTGATGGTTTAAGTCAAAAGAACAACCTTTGTGTTCTCACCGGCGACAAGACGGCCATGGGCAGCGTTGAAAAAGCCGCAAGACAGTTTTTTGCCGCCAATAAAGCAGACGGCCGTATCCCCATGGGGCATTCACAGCGGGAGGACCTGGAGCGCAAGCAGCAGGGGTATGAGCAGGATTTTAACTCCACCATCCTCAATCTTTTCGACAAGGTACTTTTCCCCATTCAGCGTGCCGGAAAACCGTCGAAGCTTGCCTCAAAACCCCTGGACATGACCCGCGATGCCACCAAGCCCTTTAACGGTGAGGAACAGATTGAAAAAACCCTGACCGCCAACCCGTTGAAGCTGTATCTTGATGTGGAAAGAGAGTTCGATGCCATCCGCGACAAGGCTCAGGACTTGCTCTGGCCGGAAAATATGGATGAAGCACGCTGGTCCGATGTGGCAGACCGCTATGCGGAGCAGGCCGGTATGTTGTGGCTTCCACCGAAAGGACTGGACACCCTTAAATCCATTGCCTGCAACCGTGGGTTGTGGGAAGACTTGGGCAATGGCTATGTTACCAAAAAGCCGAAAAAGAAACGGACTTCCGTTCAAATCATTACCGAATCCGGACCCGATGATGCGGGCAAGGTTCGGTTGAGTATCAACCCGCAACACGCAGGCCCCGCCCCCCGCATCTATCTGGCTGAAGACGGGCCGGTGAGTGATACGAGTACTCAGCTCAAAGACCAGGAGTATACCACGGCAGCCTTGCGGGTCAATTTTCTGGTGTGCGATCCATCCGGCCAGTATGAAACAGGCGATCCTGTCACCTGGACCAACAAACTCTTTCTCAGGAACAAATTATCGGAAAACAACGGCATCCGCACTGTTGAGCTCTTTGTGGCACCAAGGGGTGAGATTCGCTATTCCCTTGATGGCAGCGAACCGCGCGACGGTACGAAATATACCGGTTCCATTGCCATCGGAGATGACGAAGTCCTTTTGCGCGCCTTTGCAGAGGCGGAAAATATCGAGGCTAAGGCGGAATTCCGTTTCCAGGCCAAGGGCAAGAAGGGAGTTCAGGTTGATGAATTAAAACCGGGGCGCCTTGTGTCTCGTACAGGCCGCAAACTTGATTCACGGATCAAGACCTTTGAGGGATTAAAGCAGGCCGGCGAGAAATCCGTTACTTTCGAGGGAATCGTGTTGACCGTGGGGCAGGGCAACCGGATGATTGCCGTCAATGTTGGGGAGATCCAGGTCGATGGTGCATTTATTGAAACACTCCTCACCAAGGTGCTTGAGAAGTTCACCCCCGATACACCCGTTACCATGACCTTCCGGAAAGCTCATTTTGCCTCGGGCCATGACCTCAAGGATTTTGCCGGCAAGCTCGGCATTGCGCTTCGGTCTGAGGATGTGGAGCAGTGATTGAAAAACTCCAAACCATCGATTTTGGGGCACCGGATCGATTTGGCGCTCACCTGTTCCGGGTCATGATTCCGTTGGCCAGGAAAGATCCGGTGGTGATTGTGGAAGACTACGGGTACCGGGGAGATGAAGGCGGTGTTCCCAGGGAGGAAGAACGGGTCGTGCTCCATCGCCCTGTGTGGTCCGCCATCGCTGACGCCGCCCGCCGCGAGTTCAACGACCGGCTTAAGGCGGCCAAGGTGCGGGTGGGCCGCTGGCACACGGGCGTGAACCTGGTGGATAGATTGCTGGGAAAGGAATTGTGTGTGCTGGCCTGGGCCGCTGAAATCGCAAATGCTGAACAATTTCCAGTTATCTGCAGTAAATGGGAAGCCCTGCGCCCGGAAGAACGCTGGTGGCTCTTTGCCATGACCGTGGCTGAAGCCGGCCTGCCGGAAGACACTCAGCGTGGTTGGCGGCGTGCCTTGTTTCACGCCCTTTCCGACGGTGAAAAACCGACAGCTAAAAGAAAGCGTCGTCCCCGGCAGGAAAATCTGTTTGAGTCCCCGCTGTTCAAGGAATTGAAATGAGTAAAGCCATAGTCCCATTTTCTTTGAAAGACGCTCCTGCCCTCATTGAACGGTTGTTGCCGGTTCAGAAGCTTTCGGCGGAGGTCTTTAAGGAAAGAAAGGCGGGCGCAGGGCAAACCCTCGTTCCTCTCGGAGCATATTGGAAAGGCCGCAAACCACTCATTTTGAATAAAGCCTGTATTCTCGGCTGCCTGCTTCCGGCTACCGATGACCCAGTGCGCGATCTTGTTATTTTCGAGAAGTTGATGGGGATGGATGATGAGGCGTTTTCCATTCGTGCCAAGCGCCATCCCAAGCCCAAGGAAATTCTCGCCACACTTTCTATTCCTCGAATCTCCGACTATTTTATCATTGAACCATCGGATGTGTTGCCTGAATCTGCACCTATAGTTTGGTCGAATCTTGAATACACTGATGTGAAAGTGGTTTGGCGTGAAGGCCTGCCTACGTTGAAACGTCGGCGTTTGGAGACCCGAATGTTGCCGAAAATTCCATACCGTGAGCGGGTAAATCAGAGCAAACGGGGCGAAGAGGTCATATCCACTGTTCACGAGCATATTTGGGATACGGTCAATGCCCATCTGAGTACGTCGGCGCATTCGTTTCCTGAATTGGTTGAGCAGTTGGGTGTTATGCGCTTTGGTCAGAGACCGAGAGTAGCGGATACCTTCAGCGGTTCCGGTCAAATTTCTTTCGAGGCAGCCAGGCTTGGTTGTGATGTGTATGCCTCAGACCTAAATCCGATTGGCTGCATGCTTACCTGGGGTGCATTCCACATGGTTGGAAAGCCACCTGAACAACGGGAGGCTCAAGAAAAGGAACAGCGTCAAATAGTGGAAAAGGTGCAGGCGGAAATCAAGAGATCGGGCGTTGATACCGACGGTAACGGTTGGAAGGCGAAAGCATTCCTTTATTGTGTGGAAGTGCGTTGCCCCCAGACCGATTGGATGGTGCCGCTTATCCCTTCGAGGATTTTGAGCCACGGTAGGAAGACAATCGTTGAATTAATTCCGTTAATGGCTCAGAAGCGATATGAAATCAAGGTAAAGTCAGGGGTGTCTTCGGAGGAGCTGATTGCCGCAGCAATAGGTACGCTCCGGTCGGATGGCCGAGGTCAAGAACCTTATTTTTGCCATACCGTGAACGGCAGGGATTACCGAACAAAGATTTCCACTCTGCGCGGGGACTACCGAGATGAAGATGGTTCTACTGGAAACGCGCTTCGACTGTGGGAAAAATCAGATTATAAACCTCGCCCCGAAGATGTTTTCCAGGAACGCCTCTATGCCATTCATTGGATGAAACCAAAAAAGACTGGGAAAAAATTTTACTACAAATTTACCGAAGTTTCAAATCACGATTTAAAACGCGAGCGAATTGTCGAAGCATTCGTTGGGCGGCACCTTGCCGAGTGGCAGAAAAAAGGCTGGGTGCCGGACATGCGCATCGAACCGGGTGATAAAACCGATGAACCCATCCGAACTCGGGGCTGGACGTACTGGCATCACCTGTTCCCGGCACGCCACCTGATGCTCCTTGGGTTGATCCGTAAGGAGGCCACGAACGGTGAAACACTATTGCGTTTGGCAAAGATGCTCGATTATACTAGTAAACTTTGCCAGTGGACGACATCAAAAGCCGGTTCTAGCAAGACGGGCGGCGGCGGACGCACAGGCGGCGCAAGCGACAATCCCGCCCATGTGTTTTACAATCAAGCACTGAATACTTTCTATAATTATGGATGCAGGGCTACTTTTCCGCTCCTTCGACTATTTGATTCAAAGCTCCCTTCGTCCGTCATAAATGGCGCCCCAATAGTGTCATGTCACTCCGCTGTTGAATTGGATGTGGGCGCTGATATATTTTTGACCGACCCCCCATACGGCGACGCCGTAAAATATGAAGAGATTCTGGAGTTCTTCATCGCCTGGTTGCGCAAGAATCCGCCCGCCGAGTTCTCAGACTGGGTATGGGATAGCCGCCGGTCTCTTGCCATCAAGGGTGAAGACGAGAACTTTCGTCGGAGCATGGTGGCCGCCTACAAGCAAATGACCGACTGTATGTCGGATAACGGTATCCAGGTCATCATGTTTACCCACCAGTCCGGTTCCATCTGGGCGGACATGGCCAATATCGTTTGGGCTTCGGGCTTGCAGGTGACCGCAGCCTGGTACGTGGTGACGGAAACCGACAGCGCCCTTCGTACGGGCAGCCATGTAAAGGGCACGGTGCTGCTGGTGCTGCGGAAACGGATGGGCAAACTCAAAACCACCCGTGACGATCTGGCCTGGGAAATCCAAGAGGAAGTTGAAGATCAGGTAAACGCCCTGACCGGGCTCAATCAGGAAGCCAAAGGGCTTTACCGCGATGAAAACGTCTTCGAGGATGCCGACATCCAGATGGCGGGTTACGCGGCGGCCCTGCGCGCACTTACCCGCTATGCGATCATTGACGGTCGGGACATGACCACCGAGGCCATCCGGCCACGTGTTAAAGGTGAGACCACTTTTGTGGATGGCCTCATTGCCTTTGCCGTGGACACCGCCAACCAGTGCCTGGTTCCCGAGGGTATCCCTAAAGGTCATTGGGACAAACTGAGTGGCCCGGAACGATTCTACCTCAAAATGCTGGATATGGAAGCTCGGGGCGCCAAGACCCTGGATAACTACCAGAACTTTGCCAAGGCCTTCAAGGTGCGTGACTTTCAGGCCTTTATGGCTAGCAGGCGAGCCAACAACGCCCGGCTGAAAAGCGCAGTGGAGTTCGGCCGGACCGAGATGGGTGAAAGTTCCCAACTATACCAGTCCGTCTTGCGGGCCGTGCTCTACGCCGTTATGGAACTTGCCGAAGACATGGACGGTGATGAAGTCCTGGCCCATCTGATTCTGAATATTCCCGACTACTATGGTGATATGACCCAGCGTGAGCTGGCCGTAGAGTTGGCGGACTATCTGGCCAAACGTCTTGAAGGGCTGAGACCGGAAGAGGCTGCCGCTTCAAGAGTACTCAGGGAATTGATCAAAAACCAGCGGTTAGGATAGGGAGGACCGTATGACGACACCACCGGCCCATCCGAAAATCTATCATATCACCCATGTGAACAACCTCGCCTCTATCTTGGATGCCCGTTGCGTCGAATCAGATGGGCGGCGTGTTGGGCAAGGGGGTGGCCAGATCTCCATCGGCATGACCGAAATCAAGAGACGCCGGTTGTACGAAATGGAGGTTTCCTGCAATCCGGATACTATGGTTGGTGAATATGTGCCTTTTTACTTCTGTCCCCGTTCAATCATGTTATTTATTCTTTACAAGAACAACCATACAGATATGACCTATCGTGGTGGCCAAGTACCTATCTTGCATCTACAGATGGATCTGGAATCAACTATCCATTGGGCAAATGAAAACGGCGTACTCTGGGCCTTTTCCGATCGGAACGCTGGAGGGCTCCTTGCCGATTTTTTCAATACCCCAATGGAATTAGACAAAATTGACTGGGATGCGGTCAAGGCGACAGACTTCCGAGATATGCAAATACAGGAGGGTAAGCAGGCTGAATTCCTGATCCATGATATTTGCCCTTGGCATCTGGTGGAAAAAATCGGGGTCCTGAATGAGAGGATCGTTGAGCAAGTCAAAGATATACTACTGAATGCGCAGCATAAACCGGTCGTGAAAATTGAAAGAACATGGTATTATTAAACATGGAAGGAGGCATTCATGATTGAATTGACGCAAGGCGATATACTGCGCGCAGATGCCGAGGCATTGGTGAATACCGTGAATTGTGTTGGCGTCATGGGCCGGGGGATTGCCCTTCAATTCAAGAAGGCATTTCCTGAAAATTTCAAACATTATAAGGCAGTATGCGACAAAAAAGAACTGCAGCCCGGGAAAATGTTTATTCATGATCTGAATCGCTTTTTGAAACCCCGTTATATCGTCAATTTTCCAACCAAACGCCACTGGAGAGGCAAAAGCTGCATGGAGGACATCGAGGCGGGCCTTAAGACACTGGTTACAGAGGTGCGCCAAAGGGGTATCCATTCTATTGCCATCCCCCCCCTTGGCTGCGGGCTTGGGGGCCTACCCTGGGTGGATGTTAGGGCTAAAATTGAAGAGGCTTTCCGGAACCTGACGGATGTGCAGGTTTTGCTCTATGAGCCTAAAGGAGCACCCCCCGCCGAAAAAATGGTCCATTCCAAGAAAGTGCCGGGTTTGACCGTTGGGCGGGCCGCTCTCCTCGTTTTGATGCGCCGTTATCTCGCGGCGGTCATGGATCCTTTTGTGACACTTCTGGAAATCCATAAACTGATGTATTTTATGCAGGAGGCGGGAGAGGAATTGAAACTTCAGTACAACAAGGCTCTCTATGGGCCGTATGCCCGAAATCTGCGCCATGTATTGATCCTTATGGAAGGGCATTTCATCAGCGGATATGGTGATGCAGAGGACAACCCTGCACGCGAAATCAACTTGCTTCCTGATATTCTGCCACAAGCGGAACGTTTTCTTGAAGATCATCCGTCCACCCGGGAAAATTTTCAAAAGGTTGTCGATCTCATTTCCGGTTTTGAAACGCCTTTCGGCATGGAACTTTTGTCCACTGTACACTGGGTCGCAACCCGTGAAGGCGCCACAACCGCAAACCAGGCTGTCAGCAAAACCTACCGATGGAATGACCGCAAACGAATGTTTCGGGAAAAGCACATCAGAATCGCCTGGGACATTCTTGACCGGAGAGGATGGCTTCAAAATTGCCAACCGGCGTGACCACCATCAACCGCTTCTCATCGCGCCGTCGGCGGCTCGACCATGCCTTTTTAGCTGATCGTCTTCAAGGGGCAAAGTCCTATAAGCGTATCGCCGGCTATTTTCGCAGTTCCATCTTCGAACTGGTGGGAGAAGAGATCGGTTCTATTCCAACGGTACGGATTGTCTGCAACAGCGAGCTTGATGCAGCCGATGTGGCGGTATCCAGGCATGTCCGTGAAACAGCGCTCAAAGAACGTTGGAACGAAGCCCCTGCCGAGGTTGAGGCGCTGCTCCATCGGGATCGCTATCGGCGGTTACATGATCTTTTGACCAGTGGACGGGTGGAGATCCGAGTGGTCCCGAAGGACTGGGTTTTTATCCATGGTAAGGCCGGGGTTATCGAGGCTGCCGACGGCCAAAAGACTTGTTTCTTAGGCTCCATCAACGAGACCAAAAGCGCGTTTGCCGAGAACTACGAAATCCTCTGGGAGGACACATCCCCGGAAGGTGTCGCATGGGTGGAAGAAGAGTTTGATGCCCTTTGGCAGGACGCTTATCCCTTGCCCGATGCCATTATTGAAGAAATCAAGCGTGTCGCGGATCGTGTGGAGATCCGTTTTGATGAAGCGAAAACGGGTGAACTGCCTGGCGCGGCCCTGGCGGAAAGCCCCATCTACCGCGGGGGTGAACAACTCCAACCGTGGCAGCGCTCCTTTGTTACCCTGTTCATGGAGCACCGGGAGACTTACGGCAAGGCACGACTGCTGCTGGCCGATGACGTCGGGGTCGGAAAAACATTGTCCCTGGCGGCAAGTGCCATGATCTCGGTTCTCCTTGGAGATGGCCCCGTGCTGATCCTCTGCCCTTCAACCCTGACTGTGCAATGGCAGGTGGAATTGTTTGACAAGCTTGGTATCCCGAGTGCGGTCTGGTTATCCACCAAAAAGGTTTGGCTCGATCCCAAAGGGCATGTCATCAAGACGCGCGGCGCCGAAGACATCTCCAGATGCCCGTTCCGTATGGCTATTGTTTCCACTGGCCTCATTTTTCACGACTCAAATGAACGCGGGTATCTGCTCGAACGGAAATACGGGACCGTGGTTCTGGATGAGGCGCACAGGGCACGCAGGCGCGGCGGTCTCGGCCAGAGAAAAAACCAAGCCAACAACCTACTTGATTTCATGCTGAAAATAGGGCCTCGCACAAAGAACCTGTTGCTGGGGACGGCAACCCCCATCCAGACCGAAGTGATCGAGTTGTGGGACCTGCTGCACATCCTGAATAACGGCGCGGATTTTGTCTTAGGCCGTGAACTTTACAGCCAATGGGCCGACTTTGAAAAGGCGCTGCCGGTGGTTAAGGGTGATGAAACGCCTTTGGAAGAAAAAGATGCCTGGGAATGGTTGCGAAATCCATTGCCGCCCGCGGGCGAGGATGCTCTTTTTGCCGCACTGCGTCTGCAATTGGGGATGCCTGATCAGACTTTTTATTCCGACCGGGGTTTTGGGTCCCTGGGCTTTCTTGAAAAGCAGGCGGTTGGGCAAGCCTTGGAGTCGGGTTTCCTGCGGGAAAATAACCCCATCCTCCGACATACGGTTCTCAGACGTAGACAGAACCTGGAAGATGCGGGTCTTTTGGAGAGGGTCGGCGTGAAGATCCACCCCAATCCGGATGCGCCAGCCACTGCTTACGCCGGTGTCGGGTTCAACGGCCTTGGACTTTTGACAAACCTGCCATTCGATCTTGCCTACCAGGCCGCGGAATCATTTACCATTGCGCTGCAAAAACGGACCAAAGCGGCCGGTTTCATGAAGACCCTGCTCCTTCAACGAATCTGTTCCAGCTTTGCATCCGGCAGGGTAACGGCCGAGAGAATGCTGCGCAGGGAGATTCTGGAGGAAGAAGAACAGACGCTGCTGTTGGAAGAAGCCGTGAGTGCGCTGACGGAAGAGGAAGCCGAATACCTCCGTACCATCGTTCTGGAATTGTCACGACCTGAAGCACATGATCCGAAGCTGAATGCGGTGAAGCACTTCCTGACATCGTATCCCAGTGAAGGAAAAACCTGGCTTGAGCACGGCTGCATCGTCTTCAGTCAATATTATGATACTGCATTCTCGCTGGGTGAGGCGTTGGCTGAATCTCTCACTGACGAAGTGGTGGGCGTCTACGCGGGAACGGGTAAAAGCGGGTTATTCCGAGGACAGGATTTTGCTTCGGTAGAGCGCGAGGAGATTAAACGCGCTGTGAAGCAACGAAAGATCCGGGTTGTTGTGGCGACAGACGCTGCTTGTGAGGGCTTGAACCTGCAGACCCTCGGTACGCTGATCAACGTAGATCTGCCCTGGAACCCATCACGTCTGGAACAGCGGTTGGGGCGTATCAAGCGTTTTGGTCAGGCCCGGCGCAGCGTGGATATGCTCAACCTGGTCTACCATGAGACACAGGATGAAAAGGTCTACCAGGTCCTCTCACGCAGAATGAAAGATCGGTACGATATTTTCGGTGGGCTGCCGGATACCATTGAGGATGAGTGGATTGAAAGTGTAGAGAAACTCGAAGCGATGATGGATGAATACATCCATCTGCGTCGGCAGGCGAAAAACGTTTTTGAGATGCGCTACCAAACAACGATCGACCCGGACCGAGACCGTTGGGAACTCTGTTCGAGGGTTTTGGCAAGAAGGGATGTCGTGGACCGCCTTTCGTTGCCGTGGTGAAATACTTTTGGCCATAGTTCTTTTTTTCATGCCCGGCGGTGACCTGTTTACTCGTGAATCATTCATCAGAAAAACCATTTTCTTAAAACCCCTTCATCATCCCCTGGATCAGGTACGGCACTTCCACTCGCCCGGTAGGCGCCAGGATCCGGCTGCTGAAGTTGGTTGTATATCGTTTTTTCAAGGTGCGAGACAGCTTCCGGTAGTCGGGGGTGTCCATCGCCTTGGCGACATCCGCAAAGGTTCTCGCTGTGCATTCCGCAAGGATTTTCGGTCCCGTACCGATGGAAAGGCACCAGCCGTGGGTCACGGGCATCCCTAATCGCTTCATTACCGGGATGGCTTCCTCTTTGACGAACCGGTTGTGTTCAATTTCCATTCCGGGAACGATATCGTAGTATTGATTGAATTTCCATGCCCCAGTCTGAATACTGAAGGTCTGGTCTCGAAACATGCCGGTGGGAATCCACACCTTGCTTCCGTAGTTGTAGACGTATCTCATGAGTTTTGTGGACAGGATCCGGTACTCCCTGGAAGACAGGGCGGCCAAAAGGCCCGAACCATTCTGAATGGCGGCTACAGCCATGATTCGAGGACCCGATCCAACGGCCACGTAGAATCCTCCCACCAACTCCAAGCCCATCTTTTCAAGACCGGGGTTGAACTCTTCGGAAATGAACTTGGAGTAATCGTTATATTCACCTGGGTCCACATCCCAGTATTGGGTAAATAGTATGGTCATGCGTTGTCTCCTTGGGTCAAGAGCATTGAATGCCTCGGGCGGGCGATTGTTTACATCTTGAAAATCCTCGTCATCAGCTCAGCCAGATATTCGGAATCGTCTTCCTTTTTCTCGGAAAACTTGGCCGGTCTTGTTTGAACCCAGAACAGGTTTTCGGGGAAATTCATGTCCGCGTCAAAAACCCATTCCATATCCTGAGGCATATCAAAGTAGGACTCTACATCGAGGGCAATTCTTACAATTTCCTTAAGTTCTTTTTCGTCGATACAAGGCTTGTCTTGCATTTCCGCAGGAACACTGACCATGCCGATGCCGTCTTTTTTGTAGACTACCATTCGCGGTTTGTTGCTGATGGTGGAAGATACGATTGATCCACTGGTTTTGTCCACCAGGAAGCTGTCAGGCGTAATTTCACCGGACACCACGCTCTCTCCCAGACCCCAGTTACCCTCTACCACCGTTTTGGTCAGGTCTCCCGTGGTGGGTTGGACCGTCAGGGTTACGCCTGCGCTCCTGGCATTGACCATCTTGAGGACAGCGACGCCAATGGGCGCCTTACTCATCTCCATTCCCTTTTCAAGCCGAAATGCAATGGCTCGCGTGGTAAAGGCGCTGCTCCATACCTTGATGATTTTTTTCAGAAGATCCCGCTTCCCTTTCACGTTCAGATAGGTTTCCATCTGTCCGGGCATGCTCACCGAACCGCTGGACCGTGTGGCCACAGCCACATCCGGCATGCCCACCGTCTCACAGAGCTCATCATAGAAGGCGTAGAGTTCATGTCTCATGCCCTCGGGCATATCCCTCGATTCGATGATACCTCGAATGAAGCGCCCGGCTTCCACCTGTTTTGAGATCTCGTGAATGCTTTCACCGGCACCCTCCACATATTTCTTGATTTCCTCCCCGACGCCCGTTTGATTCATGAAACGTTCGTACCCATCCACGGAGATGGCGAAACCGGGGGGCACGCGCATGCCCATATGCACCATCTCCCCCAGGTTTGCACATTTCTTGCCCACCAGATCATTGTCTTTACTGCGGAGTTCTTCAAGCCTGTAAATCCATTTTTGCGCCATTATGAATTCCTCTCCTGATAGCCGTTCACGGTTGTCGGTTCACAGTTTTTAAACCGTGAACGGCTACAATGCTAAAAAAAGCCTAAGGGTTCACAAGTTCAAGGTTCAAGGTTCAGGGTTAGGGACAATGTTACGATGGTTAATTTGGGGTGTGCACCCAACCTTGAACCCCTGAGCCTTTGAACCTATGAACGGTTACAAAAAGGCATGATCATTAGTCCAGGATGTAAACAGTTCCCATATTGGCGTCCACCTTCACCTTTTGTCCTGATCGGATTTTAGCGGTGCCTTCGAACACGTTCATGACTACAGGGATACCGTATTCCCGGCCCACAATGGCCGCGTGAGACAGACTGGCTCCGCGATCCACGATAACGCCTTTAATCATGCTGAATACGGGCGTCCAACTTGGCGACGTACTGGCAGCCACCAGGATGTCCCCTTCCTCGATCAGCCCCAGTTCGTCCTCGTTCATGATCACGCGCGCTGTACCTTCGGCCACTCCGGGTGATCCGCAGGTGCCGTAAAGATCTGCTTTCAGTTCTGGCCTTACCTGGGGCATGGAACCCACCACCACTTTGAGAGCGATGGGATCGTTGCTCTGAACCAGAACCGCCATGGCCTGATCCAGATCAAAGCCTTCTTTGAGCATGGCCGGTGGGTTGGGATTTTTGCACCACCCTTCCCATTCCGCTTTCCTTCGCTCCACGATAAAACGCATATTAAACTGATCCGGGTTGATGCCTGCCCGCCGCACTTCATCCGGCTGGAGGAAAAACATGTCTTCGGCATCATCGATGGCCCCTTCCTGTGCCCAGCGTCTGCCCAGACCCAAGGCGCTTCGTCTCATCATGGCGTGGGTGTAAAGATCCAGGTAATGGTCATGTTCCTCGCTGAAGACGCCGCTCTTCTGGGCTAACCGCATCAATTGTGTAAACCATCCCTGTTGTTCCTGGGGCACCTTTGCCAGTACCTCTTTTTCGGCCACCTCTCGAGCCTGTGAAACCTTGGCCCTTTCCGCTTCCAGGTTGAAATCGCCTCCCTTCTGCAGAAACTGCTTCACATTCATCAGAGCGGGGGTCGGATCTTCCACCCATGTAGGCATATTCATCTCACTCATGCGCTGCATGCGCCACCCGTCCTCGTCCATGAACTCGGAAAAATCCTTCATAAACGCGCGGCCCTTGTCGCTGGCCTCCAGTCTGGATTTGATGCCTTCCAACTCGCCTTCCAGAAACGCATTTTCAAGACTATCTTCCCGGGCACGTTTTGAAAATTCCCACAAACGCTTATCCACTTGGAAAACCTTGTTGTCAAAACCGGAAACCAGGTGATGAAACTGGGGAGATGTGTCGTCGATTCCAGCCAGTTCCCGGCACATGTTTTCAAAAAGAATATAGGCGGTGTAGGTTCCGTACATCATATACATATGGATTTCCCACATGCGGCGGCAGGTGTTGATGGTTTCCTCGAAGTTGTCTAACAAATCCAGGTTGTCCGCAGTATCCAGGTCCAGTTTTTTCAGCGCTTCATACCGTCCCAGAATTTCCTGTACAAAACCGTTCCATAGCCCGTCATAGTCCTGAATAAAAGGCAGAATAGCCGTTCGGAATTTTTTCTCCCTGCGCTGTTTTTCTTCTTCGCTTTTGACCAGCAAAAGGGTTAGGTAGCCACCACCGTTATGAAAACGCCAGTCCCACCCCTTGACTGTCGGCAGGCTTAGTTTTTCGGCCCCGTATTGCATGCCATGCCGGCAGAAACTCACCCAGAACCACCCGAACATGGGCGTCCATGGGGGGACGGAATGGGTACCGTCCAGAAACCATGCAGGAGATTGCTCAAAATCACTTTCCGGATCAAATTCCAAACCTGGAACCACATCATACACTTTCATTTTTTCCCCTCCTTTGAAAAGATGTTTGTGGAATGCAAAACCGACCTGTATAACTTCCCGGGACGGCGGTTTTGCAACAATCGCGATTGCCTGCAGATTCCTACAATACCTCCTTTCCTATGCTGGTTACTGGTTGTTTGTCATTAGTCATTAGTCATTAGCTATTTGTTATTTGGTATCATTTACTGCCTACTGCCTACTGCCTACCGCCTTCCCGATTAATCCTCCACCAGCGTCAAGGCATCCGGATCGCACCATTTCACACACTCGGGATCCGGCGGGTCCCCGCAGAAATCACATTTGAGGGGGATTCCCGTATCCGGTTCTTTAAAGGCGGACTTCACCGGACAGGACGCGCGACATACCACGCAACCGTCCACCTCCAGTCCATTTATCACCATATTTTCCTTTGAATTGCACGCTGCTTCCGTGTAAGGGCCTGCAATTACCGGCAGGCAGACCTCTTCGCCCACAAATACGCGAATACGTGATCTTTGCGGGTTGACCGATCCCGTGTGCGCTAAAGAACAGGCCACCTGACACATCCGACATCCGGTGCATTTGGTATAGTCGATTTTGATCCTCATGGGTTGTCTGCACCTCCTTCGGTAAGCCCCAGTTCCTCCAGCTTATCGGGTTTGGGCACGCCTTTTTCATCCCATCCCCGAAGGGCATAGTATTCGGGCAGCATGCGGTCCATGTGGACCACCTGACCCTTGACCCGGGGCTCATGGGTCATCCTTCTCGGCAGAGCGTCATCTTTTGCGGTGAGTCCAGCTTTCATATTGAACAACCGTTCCATGTTCCAGATTTTTTCGCCGATCAGTGCCAATTCCTCACTGCCGAAGTCTAAACCGGTCACGACATTCAACCAAACCTGGAGTTTTTCTCCCCACAGGGGGCCGTGATAGATAATCCAGCACAGGATGGCCGAGTCCACCAGGGCTACATAATCCTGGTCTTTTTTGGTCCATTTAATATGGTCTGCGGGATCACGGCGGCCATCATAGAAAGGGAGTGTGGCCTTGGTATGGCTGCCCCCCACGTTGTTTGTGGCATACTGAAGCCCGATAATCTCCACTCCCTGTGGATGCCAGGCGGGCATGCCCATGCCTTTGACTCCCATAAACAGCTCGGGGTGACCGTAGCGTTCGGCAACGAATTGACCTCCTTCGGCAAGGATTTCACCAAAATCCTCGCGAACAGCCGTCTTTTTAAGAAGCGCAAACATGGCTTCGGTGTTGCCGAAACCCATGGGGAATCCCAGGTCTTTTTCCGGCAGAAAGCCCGATTCAAACATCTCCATGGCGCACGAAATGGTGGCGCCTGCGGTAATGGTATCCATTCCCAGTTCATTACACAGGTAATTGGCCCGGCAAATGTCGTCCAGATCTCCGAAGCCGCAGTTGGATCCCAGGAGCGCCATGCTCTCGTGTTCCGGCCCCTTGGTTGTCCACGGGTAATCAGGGTCTTTGATTCGGCTTCTTTTGCTGCATGCAAAGGGGCAGCCGAAACAGGCTTCATCCCGCACACGAATATGATCCCTTATATTATTGGGATCTTCGTACCATTCAAAAGCTTTGGAATACCCTTCCTGAAAATTGCGTGTGGCCTGGGTCCCGCTCTTGTTGGCGCGTCCCGGAAGGGACCAGGTTCCATACATGCGTCGGGTGCGCAGGACTCGGTTTGTCCTGCCTTCTTCCAGGAAGTCCATAACCGCCTGTTGATATTTTTGCACATCCGCCACATCCACCTGGCCGGTGCCGCCCGCCACAATGGCCTTGAGGTTTTTAGAGCCCATGACAGCGCCCAGACCCGAACGCCCAGCCGCCCTGCCGCCATCGGCCATGATACAGGCAAACCGCACCAGGTTTTCCCCGGCGGGTCCGATGCATACGACGCTGAGATCATTTAATTCCCAATCATCCAGGCTGTCACCCAATTCTTTCCGAAGGGCATGTTCCGTATCGGTAGACAATTTTCCCCATAAATGATCCGCCGGACGCAATTCCACCACGTCATCCCGTATGTAAAGATACACCGGCGATGGCGACTGGCCTTCAAGAATCAAGACATCGTAACCGGCAAATTTCAGGTTCGGACCGAAATAGCCGCCACAACAGGGGTTGGCAATACAATTGCTCAAGGGAGATTTGCTGACCACCACGAACCGACCACCAGCAGGTACACCCGTGCCGGTCAGGGGGCCCGTGGCAAAAATCAGCTTGTTTTGAGTTCCCAGGGGGTCAACACGGGGATCCACTTCGTCTACCATCAGCTTCAGACCGGCGCCCCGCCCTCCTATAAATTTTCGGCACAGGTCCGGGGATAGATCTTCAATGGAACGGTTCCCCGTGGAGAGATCAATTCTCAGAATTTTGCCTTTCCATCCAAACATAAGGCTCCTCATTAGAAATTGGAAATTGGAAATTAGATACTATGTCCACATCTTACTTTTTTTACAAATTCCGAATCCCGAGTTTCAAGTTTCGAATTTCGAGTTTCAAAACCAGATTCTTCAAAAAGCGCTGCAACCAGAGAGAGGACCTGTTCTTCATTATTTCCCATTACATCCAGGGCGCCGCTTCGACACGATGCCGCACAAAGGCCGCACCCTTTGCAGAGGGCGCTGTTCACTACTGCCGTGCCCAACTCAGAATTTACTTCCACTGCATGAAAAGGACAGACTTCCTCGCAGACTCCGCAGCCCGTACATTTTCGGGCATCCACCCTGCTGATGGCGCCTTCTCCCCGCATCTCTTCCCGGCTTAAAACAGTCATGGCCCGGGAGGCAGCAGCATGGCCCTGGGCAATACTATCGCTAATGCTTTTGGGTCCGTGGGCCAGCCCACAGAGATAGATACCGTCCGTGGGGAAATCCACAGGCCGGAGTTTCATATGGGCTTCCATAAAGAACCCGTCCGGGTTCAGGGGGATCTTGAGGGCTTGTGACAATGTATGGTTACCCTCAGCGGGAATAGTCGCTGCGGCAAGGGACAGGAGATCGGCCTGAAGAATGAGTTTCTGCCCCAGGGTTGGTTCGGTTACCGTTACCTGAAACCCGTTATTATTGCTCTCTACTTCAGGTTTGTCTTCTTCATGGTACCGGATGAACGTTACACCGTTTTCCGCTGCTTCTCGGTAGACATTTTCCATGAGGCCGTAGGTTCGCATATCCCGGTAAAGCACATAAATCTTCATTTCAGGGGTTACTTTTTTCAACCTGACTGCATTTTTCACTGCCTGTCCGCAACACACCCGGCTGCAATAGGGCCGTTCAGAATCCCGTGATCCCACGCATTGAATCATCACCAGGGACCGGCACGACCCTATCCGCTCGCTTTGGGCAGAGATTTCTTTTTCCAGTTCCAGGTGGGTCATCACCCCATCGTCCTGACCGTAGAGATATTCATCGGGTCGGAATTCCCGGGCTCCGGTGGCCACCACCGCGACGCCATGCGGAATATCGACGAATGTTCGCCTGTTGCCCATTTCAAGGGTTGTACGGAAATTCCCAACATATCCTGAGAAATCTCTGATCTCCGCTTCCGTATGAACCTGGATGAACAGGTGATGGTAAACCCGTTCAATCAAGCCGTTGAGATAGGATGGTACTTCTTCCCCTTCCACTGTGTAGCGAAGCCTTCCGGCCATGCCCCCCAGAGAACCCTTTTTTTCAATGAGGTGAACCTTGATACCTTGATTTGCCAGGGACAGGGCGCAGACCATTCCGGATATGCCACCTCCGATGACCAGGGCGGAATGGAGAATAGTGTAAGGTTTCTGGACCAGGGGCGCCAGCATTCCGGCCTTGGTTGTGGCCATTCGAACCAGATCCCTGGCTTTTCCGGTGGCCGCCTGTTTTTCTCCCATGTGGACCCAGGCGCAGTGTTCTCGAATATTGGTCATTTCAAAGAGGAAAGGGTTCAACCCGGCCTGTTTGAGGGCGTCCTGGAAAACCGGTTCGTGGGTTCGGGGTGTGCAGGCTGCCACCACCACGCGATTCAGATCTTTTTCCTTGATGGTTTCAACCATTCGTGTGATGGAATCGATGGAACAACTGAAGGTATCCTCCTGGGCATGGGCCACGCCGTCCAGAGTTTTTGCGTAGTCTACCACATTGGGCACGTCAACTCCTTTGATGATGTTGGTGCCGCAATGACAGACGAAGACTCCTACGCGCGGAGGCTCACCCCGGATATCCCGTTCGGACGGGTAAGCTTTTTCCGACACCAGGGTTCCTCGGGCCTTGGTCACCTGCGCGGTGGCCAGTGCTGCCGCTCCACCGGCCATGGTTACGGAGTCGGGGATATCCATGGGCCCGCAAAAAACTCCACAGGCATAGATCCCGGGCCTGTCGGTCTCCATGGGGTGAAAGACGGAAGTCGTCTTGCAGAAACCATCTTCATCGACTCCAATACCGATCTTTTCTGCCAATTCCCGGTTGCTTGAAGGAGAGGTGAGACCCACGGACAATACTACCAGGTCAAAAGCTTCTTCACGGACCCTGGCGCCATCCAGGCGATATCTGAGGGTTACGGCATGGGTTTCCGGGTCTTCTCCTACCACAGATGGTTTCGCCCACTCAAACCGGACTCCTTCCGTCCCTTTGGCTCTGTCATAATAGCGCTCAAATCCTTTGCCGAATGCGCGTACGTCATTATGGAGAACAACCGCTTCCAGCGATGGGATATGTTCTTTGGAGAGAATGACCTGTTTCATGGCGTACATGCAGCACACCGATGAACAATAGGTGTTCCCGGCAGATACATCTCGCGAGCCCACACACTGAATCCAGGCAATTTTTGCAGGTGTTGAACCGTCGGACGGACGGCGAAGCACCCCGCCGTTAGGTCCGGAAGCGCTCAGGAGACGCTCATATTCCAGACTTGTGATGACATTCCTGAACCGGTTATAGCCATAAAGGCTCTGCTGTGAAGGATCAAATACCTCATAACCCGGAGCCAGGATAATACCGCCCACCCGGATTTCTTGTTTTCCTGGTCTCTGGTGAAAATCTATCGCTCGGGTGTTACAGGTGGGGACACAGATCTGGCATTCTTTTCGTTGCAAAAAAAGACAATGGGCAGGGTCCACCACGCTCACTGCCGGTACCGCTTGGGGAAAGGGGAGGTGGATACACTTGACTGTGGCCAGCCCTGCATTGTAATCGTCCCTGACATTAATGGGGCAGTACTCGGCGCATACTCCGCATCCGGTACATTTGTTCAGGTCCACGTACCGGGGTTGCTGCACAAGATGAGCCGTAAAATCGCCGGCTTCCCCTTCGACCGCCTCCACTTCCGTATCCGTCATAATGGAGATGTTGGGATTCGTGGCACATTCCAGGAATTTGGGTGACAGAATACACATGGAACAATCATTGGTGGGAAAGGTTTTGTCCAATTGACTCATCTTTCCACCGATCGACGATGCCTTGTCAACGAGGTACACCTTAAACCCTGAATTGGCAGCATCCAGGGCCGCCTGTATACCACTGACGCCCGCTCCAATCACCATAACGGCGCCAATTTTGTCTTGGGCTGGATTTGGTGTTATGGAACCCTGATCGTCTTGCACCATTTAATTCTCCCTAAAAGCTGCAATTAGCTTTTAGCTATTAGCCGTTAGATTAAAGATACCAACCATTTGCATGATTTTTCCCTTTATTTGATATTTCAATTTTTGATGCTTACCTATTGCATCTTAAATAGCTGACATTGTGTGGCTAATAGCTAACCGCTAATTGCAGTTTTTAAGTTCTCCATAACCGTTCACATTTGCTACATCGCCATTTCGACAATCTCTGAGATGTCCCTGATTTCCAGCTTCTCTTCCATTTCGGCCGTGGCCACACTGTCCTTAAAGTTGAGGATGCAATAGGGACAGGCCGTGGCAAGGATATCCGCTCCCTGTTCTATGGCCTGCGCCACCAGGATGTCGGAGAACCGTTCGCCTTTCAGAGTTTCCATCCAGATTCGTCCACCGCCCCCGCCACAGCAAAGGCTGTTTTCCCGTGTATTCAGCTCATCCATCAATTGAAGCCCGGGGATGCTTTGCAACACATTACGCGGTTCATCATAAATGCCGTTGTGCCGTCCGAGATAACAGGGATCGTGGTAGACCACTTTTTTGTCTACGTTCTTTGCAAAAGTGATTTTTCCCTGCTGAATAAGACGGTCAAGAACCTGGGTCACATGGATGACTTGGAAATCACCCCCCAATTCCGGGTAGTCATTTTTAAAAGTCGTATAGCAATGGGGAGAAGTGGCAATAATTTCCTTTACGCCATTTTCCTGGAACGCTTTGATATTGTTTTTGGCGAGAGTCTCGAACACGTCACGGTTTCCAACTTTGCGAACACTTTCGCCGCAACAGCTCTCCTGGTTTCCAAGAGTTCCGAAGGCGACGCCGGCGTTTTGCAAAATCCTTCCCGTGGCTCGAGCCACATTCCCTAATCGGGCGTCATAGGCAGGGACGCAGCATGAAAAATAGAGTGAGGGCGAAAGATCTTTCGCCCACTGTAAAGGCGAAAGGTTTTTCGCCCCTACGTTCAAAATTTTGATGCCCGTATCTTGAATCCAGTCGGAACGGTTGTTGCGTTCCCCGCCCCAGGGATTGCCTTCGCCGGTCAATCCTCCCATGGCGTTACGAAGGCTCGCCGGCGCCATACGGTACTCAAAATTCAAGAGAATATTGCGAACCGAGCTCAGAATATCGGTGATGGCCACCCCGCGCGGGCAACGTGTTACGCATTGGTTGCAGGTAGTGCATAGCCACCAGTCTTCCTTTTCCAGATCCACCAACCCATACCGGGATTCGCAGATCATCCGGTGAGGCATAAAGGTTCGGACCGAATTCCAGGGGCAACTGGCAGTACACAGACCGCATTGAAAGCAGAGCTCAAAGGCTTCGCCCCCGGCTTCTCTGATCAGGTCAATGGCCTCTTCAAAAGGTTCGACGGTTTCCAAACGAATCTCCGGTTAGAATTAGGTGAACATCTCTCGATCCCATGCGGCAATCAATGCATATACCGCCCTCCATTCACCACCAGGGTCTGCCCGGTAATAAAATCACTCTCCGAAGAGGCCAGGTAAAGGGCGGCGCCCGTGACGTCTTCGGGGGTTCCCACACGCTTGAGCGGGGTTTTCGATGTGTCGTATTTGGTTACATCCGCCAGGGAACGACTGGCTTCCGTGTCGGTAAATCCGGGCGCAATGGCGTTGATGCGGATGTTGTGGGGACCCAGTTCAACGGCCAGGGCACGGGTCAAGGCCAGAATCCCGCCTTTGGAGGATACATAATGGACAAAACCATGGGAGCCGGTAAAGGCTGTTTCAGAACAGAGATTTATGATTTTCCCATATGCCTCTTTTTTCATGAAGGGGTACACCGCCCGTGTGGCGATGAAGGACCCTTTGACATTGACCCCCATGACCCGGTCCCATTCGTCCAGGGAAATTTCATCAAACGGTTTTCTGACAAGACCGTCATAGATAGCGGCGTTGTTAATGAGAATATCTATTTTTCCGAATACGCCAACGGTTTTTTCCGCCATGGTCCGGCAGTCATCTTCACTAGTGACGTCCCCTTTAAAATACTCTGCTTCGCCACCCGTATCGTTGATCAGCCGCACGGTTTCTTTCATATCTTCGAGGTCTTTGTCCCCGAGCACGATATTCATGACCATGATCCGTGCGCCTTCCTGCGCTAATCGAAGCGCGAAGGCCCTGCCCAATCCGCGGGCCCCGCCGGTCACAATGGCTGCCCTGTCCTTCAGGCGCATGTTCAGTCTCCTCGTTATACAGATCAAATGTTTCGTTTGTAGGGGCGAAAAATTTTTCGCCCCTACGTTAAACGGTACAATCAATATTTTGGTTTCCTAAGCCCGTAGTCATCCGCAATGATCTGGTAGCAGTTGTAGCTGGAGCCTCTTCCAATGGCGGGGCCACCGGCAACTCCCGAAGAACACATGTACAGGCCGTCCACATGGGTTTTGAGGCCGCCGGGCAATCCCCTGAAACGACCGCTCTGACTTCCGCCGCAGTTGCCTTCGGACCAGCCGCCTTCTCTCATGTCCAGATGGGTATCCTGGATATCGATGGGCGTTGCAACACGCTCTGCGATAAGATTGTCCTTAGTCATGTTGGGAGCATATTTCTGCCATTGATCCATCATGTCATCCACGAACTCGTCATGCAGCTGCCGCCATTCTTTTCTGGAAAAGAGACGTGCAGGAGCGGTGAATTCCTCCACATGGATACTGTGTTTTCCTTCGGGGGCGCGGGTGGGGTCCCAGATACTGTCGGGCGCTGTGAGAAGGTGAAACTTGGAAGGCATCCCCAACAGGAAGATTTCATGCATATACTTGTCTTCCGTATATCCTAGATCCTTGGGAAGATAGTATGTCCGAGGGGTGCAATTGATGTCCGGGTTGTCCTTGGCAGCGGTATAATCCGGCAGCTCATGGACGCCGATGGGGCCCCAGAAGAGCTGTGCGCGATCGAAGAAATAGGTGTCTACTTTCCGTTTCATCTGGGTAGACAGGTTGTCTTCGCCGATCATACGGAGGAACAATTGAGGGGTGGCATTGTCGGATACCACCATCTGCTTGGCTTCAATTTCGGTGCCGTCCAGGAGTTTAATGCCTTTTGCCTTTCCGTTATCAATCAGGAGTCTGTCCACTTCCGAGTTGATAAAATATTCGGCCCCCAGTTTCTTGCCCGCAGATACAAGGGAATCCGTAATGGACTGGGTTCCGCCTTTGGCAATGGCGGCCGTCTCCCATCCCAGCACCAGGTGGAGCGTCGCAAAGGCATACATGATGCCCGGCACATCGTCGGGGTAGATACCGCATGACGTGAGGAACCCTCTCATAGTCAGAATCCTGAGCTCAGGGCTTTCAAAGATATAATGTGCCCATTCCTTGGCGGTCATGAACTGCATGGACGGATCTAGCCCAGTCGCCGGATTGGTCACCATTTTTTCCAGGGCATCCGGCACACCATAGGGTGTTGGTACGGCAAATCGATAGTCATGAAATGCCGGCCTGATGTAATCGTTGTATTTTTGTGTCCAATACAGATAGGCTTCCGCGTCGGCTTTTGAGAACTGGGCGATCTGGTCATATGTCTTCTTTACGTTCGATTTGCTGTATTCCGTTTTACCCGTTTCAGGATCCACCACCTTGTAGCCGGCATAAGCCACGTAGGAGGTTCCATCGTCAAAAACAGCCGCTTCATTGGTATCCGGGAACACGTACTCCAGACCTTCGTCGCGAAGGTTGAATTCTTTATAGGCGGGGTGCCCATAATAACGTGTAAAGTGGGCGCAGAAATTGCCCCGAAACCCGGGCGCCGGAGAATCATCAAAGGATACGGCGCCGCCGCCCAAATGATCCAGCCGTTCAAAAACCCCTACCGACAAGCCGGCTTTGGCCAGATAAGGGGCGATGGTCGTCCCATGATGTCCACCACCGATCACTATTGCATCGTAAGATTTGTCTGCCATTCCATGTACCTCCTGTTTTTTTGTGCAGGGGCGAAAAATTTTTCGCCCTTACGATTAACCCAATACTACCGGAGTGCCATGAAGATCTCCGCCAGTTTTTCCGCCTGGTCATCCGGGGAACCTTCAATGAACTGGCAATCTCTTCCCATATCCGGTGGCGAAGAGAGCTCCGCAATCCCCATTTTTTGGAGCGCATCAGAATTTACTCCGATTTCTTTGGCGTTCCACGAAGGAATAGAACGCGAGCCTCTCATCATCTTCAACATCTTGGTCCTGGAAATATACCTCAGTTCGCCCACCTCATTGCTCACGGTCACTAATGCGGGCATTTGGGCTTTTACCCGTTCATATCCTTCAGGAATGCTCTTCTGGACCACCACGCTGCCGTCTTCGACGCTAATGTCACGGGCCAGACTGATACAGGGAAGATCCAACAGCTCTCCCAGAATCAGTCCCACTTGACCCGAATCCCAGTCTCCGGCCTGCCTTCCGGCGAGCACCAGATCGTAATCTCCGATCTTCCGGACGGCATCGGCCAGGGCCGTTGCAGTGGAATAGCTGTCCAGCTTTTCAAACTGATCGTCCTGTAGGAGAATCAGTTCATCAGCGCCTGCTGCGAGAGCTTTTCTGAGTACCGTATCCGACACCTTTTTTCCCAGGCTCAGGACCGTTATTTTCCCGCCCAGATCTTCCTTCAACCGGATCGCCGCTTCCAGGGCGTTTTCATCAAAAGGGCTGATGACCTGGGGCGCGTCCACGATGACTTCCATTTTTACCGCATCGACGCTCACATCGGAGAGGGGCGCTTCCGGATCAGGGATCTGCTTGGCGCAGACTATGATTTTGATATCTGTCATGACAGCTCCTCCAGTTTTTCTATGAGCGCAGGGATAATGTCTTCATAATCTTCAACAATGCCGTAATCCGCCACCTTGAACATATTGCAGCTCTTATCCGTATTGATGGCGATGATCTTCTTTGCGTGAACCATTCCCACCAGGTGCTGGATGGCCCCCGATATACCCACTGCCACATAGATATCGGGAGATATCATGGTACCGGTGAGGCCTACTTGATGATCCGAGGATATCCAACCCTTATCCACAGCCACGCGGCTGCATCCGATCATCACGTTGTCAAAGGTTTCGCCCAAGGCTTCCGCCAGCTCTTCAAGCAGTTCAAATCCGTCCTCTTCGCCAAGGCCCGCACCGCCGGCCACCACCACATTGGCCTTATCTAACGCAACGGACTCCTCTTTGACGATTTCGAGGGATAGTACCTTGATCATGGATTCATCGATTTCCGGTGCAATTTCCTCGATTGTTCCCGCGCTGCCGTCGCCTTGGACAGGCGCAAATACTTTTCCTCGCACGGTTGCCAGTTGCGGTTCCCCTTGAAATTTAAAAACGGATATGGCATTGCCTCCGGAAACCGGTTTGGTCCGCAGCAAAAGGCCGTCTTCCGGATCAATGGAAAGGTCAATGCAATCAGTGGTCAGGCGGGTATTCAGCCGAGAGGAAAGCCTGGGCCCCACTTCCATGCCCACAAAAGAGTGGCTCATGAGAAGAACTTTCGGATTGATCTTTTTGCAGGCCTGCTCCAGGGAAGCTACCCATAAATCAGGCTTGAATCCCCCAAGCAAGGGGTGTTCCATTTTATAGACTTTGGTCGGACCATGGGGGAGCGCCTCATCGGCTGGACCTGAGACTGAGTCTCCCATCAGCAGAAGGGAAAATACACCTCCCATTTCGCCTGCCAGCTTTTTTCCCGCGCCTAACAATTCGAGGGTTTTCAGATCCAGGGATCCCTCTTTTATCTCTCCCAAAATCAACACTTCACTCATTCTGAACCTCCTTAGGTTTGAAACTTAAAAGATGCAATTAGCAGTTAGCCGTTAGCTATTAGCCGCACAAAATCAGTGGCTTACGGCGCAACGGGTTAGCATCAAAAAGTGAAAATCCCAACATGGTAAAAAGTGATTCAAACGTTTGAAATCTTTAAGCTAACGGCTAATAGCTAAAAGCTAATTGCAGCTTTTAGGTGAAATTCGATTTACCTATTCGTGTGATTCGTGCAATTCGTGGTTGGAAGCGGTTGCCTGCAGCACCAGCTCATTTAAATCCATAACCTTGAAGGGTCTCTTAAAACCGGCGACTTTGCAGGCATCCTCGATCATGATAAGGCATAACGGACATGCGGTGATAACAATGTCCGCCCCCGTGGCTTCCGCTTCCCGAACCCGCACCTCGCTCATTTTGATTTCACCTTGCAGATCCTGCCACATTCTCCCACCACCCCCGCCGCAACAGAGGCTGTCTTCGCGGTGGTGGGGCATCTCCACCAGTTTGATCCCTGGGATGGAGCGAATCACTTCCCTCGGTTCGTCAAAAATCCGATTGTGACGACCCAGATAGCAGGGGTCGTGGTAGGTGACTTTGGCTTCAATACCTTTCTTGAATGGTAATTTTCCATTTGCTATTAAATCCTGCAGAATCTGGGTGTAATGGCGTGCCCTGAAAGGGGCTTCCGGGTATTCATTGTTAAAGGTATGAAAACAATGGGGTGAAGAGGTGACCACCTCGGTAATGTCGTATTTCTCAAAAAGTTCTTCGCACCCTTCTTTTTGTTCCTCAAACAGGCCCAACTCTCCCACCCGGCGGGCAATGTCACCACAACAGGGTTCTTTTTTCCCCAGGATGCCGAAATTAACCCCGGCAGTCTGAAGTACTTGTGCAAAGGATCGGGCGATCACCTGGGCCCTGTCGTCAAAAGAGGTGGTGCATCCCACGAAATAGCATAGATCGGCTTCTGCTCCCCTTTTTGTGAGATTTACGATTTCAAGATCATCCACCCAGGCTCCCCGCTTCTTTTTGGAAGACTCCCAGGGATTGTTGTATTTGAAAAGTTTTTCAAGGGTTTGGTTCAACAGCTTGGGCACCTGGGTCCCTTCTTCTATGGCCAGAACTCTTTTTTTTGTCACGACCTCGAAGGCAGCCCCATAGACCGGGCAGATCTCGAGGCAGGCCCGGCAGGTTGTGCAGTACCAGAAGTTCTCACCCACCTGGATCTCTTCATTCCGGCTCATGAACCGAATATCCCCTAAAGGAGAGTGTTCCCGCCACAAGGCATGTCGCATGGCCTGAACAAAGTCCCGAGGAGCGAAAGGCTCACCGGCCCCCGCGGATGGACAGGCCGCTACGCACCTGCCGCAACGCATGCAACCGTCGAAGAAGATCGCGTCGCCCAGGTCAAATTCCCCTGCCCCTTCTTCCATACCTATAACAGTGGGTTTGGCAGCGCTCTGGAAATAAATACTTGCGGGTGCTCCCACAATATGAAACAGCTTGGTGTAGGGAATCAGGGCAATGAAGCCCAGGCAGAGGATTGTGTGGACCCACCAGAAAGATGGATAGAGGGCTTCAGCTGTGGAAGCGGGAAAAAGGGCGCTTACCCACCAGCCCACAAAGGACCAGGCCCCCCATGCCGGTTGCTGCGACGACAGCCTCAAACCTTCCAGTATAAAGCCCGACAGGACAATCAGCAGGAGCCACAGGGGCACAAGGGCATCTTCCAGTCGCCTTTCAAGTCGGGGAACGCGTTGGATGTATCTGCGAGTAAGTGCCCAGATAACCCCTGCCAGGAGCATGAGACCTGCCAGTTCCATAGCCAGGGAAAAAACCAGATGGGCTGTGCCTTCTAAAAATGAGGCAAGATAATGGTGGATTGCCAGAACACTGGTGCCGATAAAAAGGGCCAGAAAGCCCCAGAAAATGAGGAGATGCATCAGGCCCGCCGCTACATCGCCCTGAATCAGGCGTCGTCCAAGGAAGGCGTCGAGGAGCATTTTCTTGAGGGCGTCCCCGGAAAAAGAAATTTCAAGAGATTTAGCGCTCTTTTTCCATACCAGGATAGTCGCGCCAATTCCTGCCAGAAACAGTACCGTTGAGAGAGCTGCCAGCACGTAAAAGATCCAGGTGTGGCCGATCTGCCAGAACATGGTACGGTTGGGTATCATGAAAGCCATCCCCCCTTGGTATGCAGCTCAAGAAATGTTTATGAATATTGGGCATCCTTCATTTAAGCCAAAAAGTAGTTTACACTTTCGTGATTTCGCGTTTTCGCAGAGAAATTGGAAACTGGAAATTAGAAAAAAACACATTAATTCTGGTGTGTTATCCAATTTCCAGTTTCGAATTTCCAGTTTCAGCATCCGATTTTCAGATTCGACGTTCGATTTTCAACCAGAAAACATACCCCATTTCCGGGAAAAGTGTAAACTTATGGATGAAGGATGCCGAATATTGTCCGTTTTTTTGTTGACTTGTCAAAGCATTTGTTTTTATTTGTGTATAAGGTTTTCTTATGCCTGAAAAGATCTACTTATGGGAGATGAAATGCGAATCAACCTGAACCAATTGAGATCCTTTTTTCTGGCGGCCCATGAAAGAAGTATCACCAAGGCAGCCGAAGCCTTGTATGTCACCCAGCCTGCAGTGACCATGCAGATTAAATCCCTGGAAGCAGACCTGGAACTGAAGCTCTTCACCCGGTATGGAAAAGGGCTGGAATTAACCGATGCGGGCAGGGTTCTCTTTGGTTATGCCGAACGCGTATTTGAAATTGTGGAAGAGATGGAATACGTCCTGAAAGGCCATGCCGATCTTTCTCACGGGTCCCTGACCATAGGCACCACGAGAAGTTTTGCAAGGCACCTCATGCCGGGACTCCTTTCCCGTTTTCAGGAAAAATATCCAGGCGTTAAAGTTTCCCTCAAGGTGGGAAGCTCAATGAAAATTGCCGACGGCGTTATGGGATATGCATACGACCTTGGTGTCATCGGTCGAATTCCGTTTCGAAGCAAACTAAACACGGTTCCCTATTCAAAAGAGGAGTTCTGCCTGGTGGTTCCAACCAGCCACCGGTTTGCAGGGATGAAGGAGGTGGGTTTTCAGGATCTGAAGAACGAGCCAATTATTATTCGGGAAGATGGATCAGGGTCCAGATATGCCATTCTCTCCCTGCTAAGTTCCCACGATATAAAACCGTCGGTTCTGTTGGAAGCGGAAAGCGTTGAGTTTATCAAAGAATATATCATACAGGGCCGGGGCATATCCTTTCTTTATAAGCCGGAAATCCGATTGGAAGCACAGTTAGGGTTGCTCAAACCCCTGACTCTGACGGAAGGCCCCATCCTGATACAGACCGACGTGATTTTCCCGAAGGAAATCGATCTGACGCCGCCGACCAAGGCTTTTCTGCGTCTGTTTGACTAAATAGTTTTTGGGACGAAGATTTTCGCAGATATGCGCAGATAAGAAAATAATGAACCAGAGGGCATCCTTCATTTAAGCCAAAAAGTAGTTTACACTTTCGTGATTTCGCGTTTTCGCAGAGAAATTGGAAATTGGAAATTGGAAATTAGAAAAAAACACATTAATTCTGGTGTGTTATCCAATTTCCAGTTTCGAATTTCCAGTTTCAGCATCCGATTTTCAGATTCGACGTCCGATTTTCAACCAGAAAACATACCCCATTTCCGGGAAAAGTGTAAACTTATGGATGAAGGATGCCAACCAGAGGATCTTATTCCTGGTAAACCCTTTCGACCCCGGAATGCTCTTACATGACCTGGTACACCGTGACAGGTCTTGAATATCCCTTGACGTGTTGTGGCGATTGTTCTTTCATCTTGAAAGGGTGCAGCATCCTTTTTGCGGTCTCCTCGCTTATGAGTATATCGCAGTGAAACGATTTTGTCAGATTCTGCATTCTTGAAGCCAGGTTGACCGTGTTGCCGATGAGGGCATAGGACAGGCGGTCTTCGCTTCCCGTATTTCCCGCCAGCACCTCACCTGTGCAGATCCCTATTCCGTGCACGAACGGAAGCTTACCCTCTGCAATCCGCAGGTTATTCAGGTTTTCAAGCGCTTTTCTCATCTCCAGGGCTGCTCTTATTGCTTGATCTGCATGCCCTTCACATTTTAACGGAACACCGAAAACCGCCTCTATTTCATCTCCCACGTATTGAAGTACCAACCCCTCATGAAGGCGGATAGCTCTCTGCATGGATGTGAAATAGGCTCTCATGCTCAAAATGGCCTCTTCCGGGTCGTTTTCTTCCACGTAGGTTGTGAAATTACGGAGATCCGAAAACAGCAGGGTCGCCTCTGTTCTTTCTCCGTTCAGGGGGATATTGCCGGCCAGGATCTGATCTCGGATTTCAGGAGTAACATACTTTCCAAAGGTATCCTTTATCCGTTCCCTGTCCGCGAGGGCGTGAATCATATCATTGCCCACATCCCCTAGAATTCCGATTTCATCATTGGAAAGGACCTTTATTTGTTGATCAAAACGTCCAACTTTTAGCTTCTCGACCACATTCAGAATATCTTCGATAGGCTCCAGAATGGAGTTTCCCACCAGCACATTCAGCCTCAAAGCCAGGGTTGTGAAAATTACGCTGAGGACTAAAGTGAACAGAAAAATCTCTCGGGCCAGTTGAGGAGCAGAAATGAAGCTTCCCTTGACATCCATCCAAATGAACAAAAGCGTGACCAGGATAAGAAGCATTGGGTTGAGTGTTCCCGCAAGATTAAGAAGTCTGATCCTTCTCAAAATGGAGATCTTCACTGTTCCAGGTATAGTCGCCAGCCTTCCTTTCGGGAAGAACCGGGGAATCAGATGTTTCCTTGAGAATTCTTCCAGAAGGAAGAAGGAAAGCCCGGCGGAAATCAGACCGATCATGAAACTCCTGAAAAACAGGAACAAACACGTTGTTGCACTGGTGTCTCGTAAAACGCGAAAGGCTAGAATGACAAACAAGGGGGCTACAAGGTATACAAGAACATTGATGAGAGTAAGGATCAATGGGAGATTGATGAGACGCTTTAAGGCCTTTTCTTTGAGACCATCGGGAATATCTTTGCCGATCCACATTAGCTGAGATGCTGTGGAAACAGGTTTTTGAATCTGGAATTGAATGAGGAAGATCAAGATCATCACCAGGGGATAGACCAGGAAAAAAAGGATGAAACCTTTTTCTTCAAGAAGTATTATCTTATTTTCCTTGAAAAATTCGAGAGGAGTAAAGAAATTCAAGGCGAAAATGGTTATGAAACTGAACAGGTTTGCACTCATGTTTCGAAAATATAGCCCCGCCATCCCGGATCGAAAAGCTCTTGACTGCTTTGCGGCCTTACCGTCAATCTTTGGTTCCATGTCTCCCCCATGCCTTAACGAAATTTTGCCTCTGGATTTCTTTAAGATTACCGCCTCCGCAAAAAATATGATACTATAGAATTTAAGACAGCAATTTTGGGGACGCAGATAGGCGCAGATAATTATTTTTGCCGAGGGCCCTAACTCTGTGAAGATATGATTTTGTCTAAAAGCTGCAATTAACGGTTAGCGGTTACATAGCCACACAATATCAGCTGTTTACGATGTAATTGCTAGGCATCAAAAAGTGAAAGCCCAAATAAAGGGAAAGGTCATGCAAATGATTGGGATCTTTAAGCTAACGGCTATGTAAAAGCTAATGGCGTCTTTTAGATTTTAACTGTTTTCATGTTTAAACCCAACGCAAACGCCCAGAATACGATGGCCTGAAAATCAGAATAAAAAATGAATATGAACCCGGAAAATCCATTTGCTCTTGAAAATATATGCAAAAGCCTCTTGAAAAAGGGACTTATATCCATTGACCAGAAAGAAGAGATCTTTCGTAAAGAAAGTACGTTCCAGCGAAAATTTGACAGGACAGGGTATATATCAGGTTCCTCAAGAACCGGGAATGTGAGCCCTGTAACCATCATCGATCGAATTGCTGCCCTTAAGATTGAGAGGTGGGATGATCCTGAGAAAGTCCTGGACGAAGATATTATCTATCAGTGCCTTGCAGAAGAATGGAAAATACCCTATAAGAAGATAGATCCCCTGAAGCTTGACTTGAATCTTGTGACAACCACTCTACCCCATACCTTTGCCAGAAGACACCTGGCCCTGCCCGTACTTGTAAAAGACGGATGCCTCATCGTGGCCATGTCTAATCCTTTCAATGTTGAAATTCTGGATAATATTGCCAGGGTTGTTCACATGAGGGTAAAACCCGTGGTCAGTTCCCGGTCCGATATTATCAAGGTTCTTGACGAATTTTACGGCTTCAAACGATCTATTTCGGCTGCAGAGAATGAGTTTTCGGGTCCTTCGGTTGATCTGGGAAACCTGGAGCAGTATGTACGCCTGAAAACCGCGGAAGAGCTTCCTTCCAACGACAAACATATTGTAAACGCAGTGAATCACATCCTCAGTTATGCATTCGACCAGCGTGCGAGTGATATCCATATAGAGCCAAAGCGCGAAGTAAGCTTGATAAGGATACGACTGGATGGGGTTCTGCACCCTATTTATGATTTTCCTAAGAAGGTGCATTCGGCTATCGTAAGCCGCATAAAAAGTCTTGCCCGGTTGGATATTTCTGAAAAGAGGAAACCCCAGGACGGCAGGATCAAGATGGATAAAGGGGGTGTGGAGACCGAAATAAGGGTTTCCACGGTTCCTGTGGCCTTTGGTGAAAAGGTGGTCATGAGAATTATGGATCCGGAAATTCTTTTTCAGGATCTTTCGAAGCTCGGATTTTCTCCAGAGGATTTAGCCTCTTATCAAGAAGTTATGCATATGCCGCACGGCATGGTTGTGGTCTGCGGTCCAACGGGCAGTGGAAAATCCACGACCCTGTACTCAACGCTTCGGGATCTCTCTTCACCGGGGATTAATATCACTACGATAGAAGACCCGGTAGAAATGGTTCATGAAGGGTTTAACCAGATCGCGGTCCAGGCGGCCGTAAACGTAACGTTTGCCTCCATTCTGCGGAACATCCTACGTCAAGACCCTGATATTATCATGGTGGGTGAAATGCGAGACCTGGAAACTGCAGAAAATGCTGTTCAGGCTGCTTTGACCGGGCATCTGGTTCTCTCGACGCTTCACACCAATGATGCAGTTTCCGCCATCATACGGCTCATTGATCTTGGAATTCCTGCATTTCTGATCCAGGCAACGATGATTGGCATCCTGGCCCAGCGGTTGGTGCGCAAAATATGCGTGTATTGTAAGGAAGCTTTTCAAATAAACAGCGGGGAATTGAGAGCGCACGGCCTGGACCTGGGCAAAGAAGGACCTGTGGAACTTTTTCGAGGAAAAGGATGCTTGAAGTGCCGGGGAACTGGATATTCGGGCAGGATTGCCATTTTCGAGTTTCTCCCGATTACAGAAGCCATACGAAGGTTAATAAAGGCCGAGACGGATACGGAAATTTTGCGTGCCCAGGCGTTAAAGGAAGGGATGTTCTCCCTGCGGGAGAATGCGGTAAAAAAACTCATAGAAGGGAAAACCACTTTTGAAGAGGTTCTCAGAGTCACTTGGACGCACTCATAAAGCCATTAGATTCAAATAGACGGAGGGTATGAAAATGTTTGCAGGTTGTTTTCGCTTTTTTAGAGGCCGACATGTTTTTCTGTCTGCCATGGGGTTTGTTTTGTTCATGACGGCGCCTTTCTGTTTTGCGGGAGAGCAGAGCGATGATGCGGTGTCTTCGTCTGTGGTTATTGAAAGCAAAGGAGATGGAGGCGTCATGATCGGAGGCAGGAAATTTGTCGTGACAGAGGCAACCAGTATTTTTGACCTGCTTGGAAAAACGATCCCCATTTGCGATCTCCCAGTACCTGTCGAGGCTATCGTTGAATATATTTCTGAAGGCGATCAGGACCCGGAATGTCTGAACATTGAAGTCACCAGGCTTCTTGAAAATTCAGAGATCGGCCCCAGATCAAAAAATTCAGATTGAGGATGATTCCGCCATAGGTCTATGGCAATCATTGAGGAATTGAAAATCACAACGTAACACCTCTCGAAAAACCCTTTTGGGGACTTTTCAAAGACCATCATGCTCGTTCAACTCAATATCCATGATTTTGCTATTATCAGACGTCTCGAACTTCCTCTGAGGGAAGGGTTAAATATCCTCTCTGGAGAGACCGGCACCGGCAAATCCATTATCATCAATGCAATTAACCTGATTCTTGGCGGACGGTCTTCTGTAGATCTCATTCGGTCAGGCTCCAAAGAAGCCGTGGTAGAGGCTTTTTTTGAATTTCCGGAAAACATGGAACTTCGAGACCATTTTTTGGACCAGGGGATTTCTTTTGACGGAGAACTGCTCATCAAAAGGAATATCACCCGTGAAGGTCGCAACAAAATCTTCATTAATGGCGCCATGGTTACCTTGCAGATGCTCTCCAGGCTGGGACCCCGGTTGATCAGTATTTCGGGTCAACATGAGCATCAGACGCTTCTAAATCCTGAAAACCATCTTGTTCTCTTAGATGATTTCAGCAGCCTTGCCGAAGAACGGAATCTTTTTCATCAAATGTTTAACCGGCACCAAACTTTGAAAGAAGAAATCGGCAACCGAAAAAAGGAAATGGGACGGCAGGAGGAAAAGAAGGAATTGGCCCGGTTTCAGATTCAGGAAATCGAGCAGGTTGCAGTGGTTTTGGGGGAAGATAAAAGCCTTCTCGAAGAAAAAAAACGACTTCAACATGCGGAAGAGCTGATGGGGATCGTTACACGGGGATACCAGGTACTGTATGAAAACAACGATTCGATTCTCTCTTCCCTGGGGCGCTGTACAAAAGAGGTGGGAAGGGCAGCGGAAATTGACCAGGGTTTGGCGCAGATCGAGGATGGTCTCAATGGAATCCAGGCAGGCCTCGAAGATATGTCCTTTGCGCTCAGGGATTATCAAAAACACGTTGAAATCGATCCCGTGCGATTGGAACAGGTGGCGGAAAGGTTGGACGAACTCAATCGACTTAAGCGAAAATATGGCCCGGAACTGGAAAACATCCTGCGTCTTAAAGATAAACTGATTTCCGAGATATCCCATATGGAAATCTCCGGAAAAAGGCTTTCGGAACTGGAACAAGAAGCTGAAATCATGGAAAAAGACCTGTTTCGAAAAGCAAAGGCCCTTTCCGTGGAACGCAAAAAAGGCGCGGATATTTTCAAGGAAAAACTGGAAAAGGAATTATTCCAGCTTCACATGGACAAGACGGAGTTCCAGGTGAGATTTCGAGAGAACCCGCCGGGGGAAGAAAACAGCAAGATTGGGCCCGACGGTATCGATCACCTGGAATTCATGATTTCACCAAATCCCGGGGAGATCCTCAAACCGCTGTCGAAAATAGCCTCAGGTGGTGAGCTTTCGAGAATTATGCTTGCGATCAAGTCGATTCTTGCAAGTACCGCATCGGTTGAGACGATTATTTTTGATGAAGTAGATGCAGGGATAAGCGGGGCTACGGCCGAAGTGGTGGGGAAAAAAATAAAGGCACTGTCCGTTTGTCATCAGATGCTTTGTATTACCCATCTTCCCCAGATAGCCAGCCAGGGGAACTCCCATTTTGCAGTCAAAAAGGAAGTGGCCTCCGGCCGGACGGAAGTCTCCATTTGTTGTCTGGACCCTGCTGAAAGGGTACATGAAATCGCAAGACTTTTAGGAGGGAGTGAAATCACCCCTCAGGCCGTAGCCCATGCAGAAGATATGCTAATCAAAGGCGGGGGAAAGTAGGCGGTCTGGGCACCTTCTTTCTCAGAATTGGAGTCTGTGGGGAAGGGGCATTAGGGAGTAGCGGCGGCAGGATGCTAGCGGTTATCCGACTTTTTCCTCAGATGATTTTCTTTCGAGGAGAGAGGCCATGGTTCTTTTCCACCGATTGAGCCTTGACTGGGTGTGGTCGAGTACCTCGATCAGGTCGTCCTTTTTAAACGGTTTAAGGAGAAAATCGTTTGCCCCCCCCTGCAGGGCATTAAAAAAATCTTTCATCTCATCGGAAACAGTAATGACAATGACTTGAACGCGATGGCTGTATGTGGCCTTGATTTTCTTCAGGAGTTCAATGCCGCTCATCCCGGGCATTTTCAGATCTGTAATCACGATGACGAAGTTTCTGCTCTTAAGGGCTTCGAGGGCCTCCTCTCCGGAATAAACGGATTCCACGTCCCAGTCTTTTAAGAATTTAAGGATCAGTTTGTGGGTCAGAGGATCATCATCAACAAGCAGAATGGGTGAATTGGGATTTTGAACAGCCGCCATATCTTGATGTACCTCCGTTGCTTTCGCAGGTGGCCGATTGCTTTTGACAGGGCACAAGTTAATAAAATGGCTCTATTTTCACCCCTAAGTGTATCTGAATAGGTATCGGAATGCAAGAAAATATTCTGCGGCAATTCTTAAATAACAATTGCTGAACGTCCCTCTTAAGATTTGACATTCAGTGTATGTCTGATATACTCTTTCCGGAATTGATTCAGGACGATCCGGGAAATACTCTTTCCGTTTAAGGTAAAACCAGACCCTCGATCAGGTGGTAGAACTTCATGGCAGAAGAATTTTATAAAATTTTAGGTGTATCCAAAGATTCATCCAAAGATAAAATCAAAAAGGCATATCGTAAACTGGCCAGGAAATGGCACCCAGATATCAATCCAGGAAATAAGGACGCAGAACAGAAGTTCAAGGAAATTTCCGAGGCTTACGATTGTATTGGCAACGATAAAAAGAGAAAACTCTACGATGAATTCGGAGAGGAAGGTCTTCGAGCAGGGTTTGATTCGGAAAAGGCACGTGAATATTCCCAGTGGAATTCTTTTCAACAGGGGCAGCAGGGAACCGGTGGAGAAGGTTTCGGACGATACGAGAGTTATGAAGATATTTTTGGAGATATCTTTGGCGGACGAGCGGGTCAGGGAGGATTCAGGACTGCCGGACCTTCACGGGGACGGGATATTCAACATGATATGACGATTGATCTTCTCTCGGCCTTGAAAGGATTTGATACTGAACTTTCCATGCAGAAGTCGACAGTTTGCCAGAGATGTCAGGGGACAGGGAACGAACCGGGCGCTACGATCAGTAGCTGTTCTTACTGTGGCGGATCGGGCAGGCAGGATGTAGCCGGCGGGCCCATGAATTTCACCAAACCATGCCCTCATTGTCATGGACACGGGCAGATTGGTAAACCTTGCACGCAGTGTGGCGGCAGCGGGCAGGCAGTTGGGACCGACAAAATCAGGGTGGTTATTCCAAGCGGTGTGAAGGAAGGGTCCAAAGTTCGCGTTGCCGGCAAGGGCGAACCAGGTGCCAACGGGGGTAACCCCGGAGATCTTTACCTGATCATCCATTTGAAACATCACCCTTTTCTGAGAAGAGAAGTGGATGATTTGCTTATGGATGTGCCTGTAACCTTGGGGGAGGCAATGGCCGGCGGAACGATCAATATTCCCACAGTAGATGGTCTTATTAAAATGAAGATCCCTGCTGAGAGCCAGAATGGTCAGACGCTCCGGTTGAAAGGGAAGGGAGCTATGAATCTCAAAACCAAGGAGCGAGGCAACCTGCTGGTGAAACTTTTCGTAACATTGCCGAAAACGAAAGACAGCGAGGTGCTTGAAGCAGTCAAGAAGATGGATTCTCTCTATGGGGAGGATGTAAGAGAAGGGATAAAATTATAAGCCTTCCGGTGTTAGCCGCCTGCATCTACATGTACGCGTACATGCTTCGCCAGATCTTCTAAAATGGCGTCAAACTGCTTTCTCATTTCGATCATATTGTGTTTCATCCGCAATATGATGTCAACACCAGGCACGTTCACTTTCATTTCCTCCATCAGCATTTTTGCGACCCGCAGCTTTTCCATCTCTTCTGTGTGGAATTTCCTCTTGGGGAGATTATCATCCTTGCAGGTGGCACATATAATGCTTTCTTCCTCGAGAACTGTGAGGAAATGCTCGTCAACCTCGAAAATTTCCAATACCTCTGTTACCGTCCAGTATTCTTTAGCCATAGCAAGTGTCCAAAATTTATTAAAAGTATTCGCAGAATTAAGATATCAGCATTGCCTATCCATTTCTTGAAAAGTATATTGAGTATACCACACTATTCAGAAAGTTGGCAAGTTGATATCTGAAATTGCAGCAATTCTCATTATGGAGCGCCATTCATTTTCGAATCCTGTGTGAGTGGCATTTTGCCACGATTTTTCGAGGCTATAAGCCTCTCTCACAGCTATGTTTTCAAAATGAGAATTGCTGCTGAAATTGAGGACCTCGGTGGGCATCAATCTGAAAGGAATGTCCTTCCCGGTCGGTTTCGTATAAATATCGTTTACATCCATTGCAGATCATGTTATTTCTACGCCCGAATTTCCAGGTCGATTTTGAATTGTGTGTGAACTATAGGCATAAAATTATTTTTTCAACCGTGTGGAGGAACCCTTAATGCTTCTGAGTCTTATGAGAAAGCATGCCAAATCGTGGCTTATAAAATTGCTCATAGCAATTATTGCCGTCGTTTTCGTGTTTTATTTCGGATATTCTTTTAATTCTGACAAAAATCTGAAAGTCGCCTATGTGAATGGAGAACTGATCAGCGAACCTGAATATCAGAAGGCCTACCAAGACATGCTCGACGCGGTCAGAAACCGATACAAAGATATGTGGGATGAGAATCTCATAAAATCCCTGAATCTGAGAGACAGGGCTCTGGAAAATCTTATCAACCAGAGACTGATGACCCAGGCCGCCAGGCGTCTGGGCCTGGACGTGACGGAAAATGAAATCCAGAAAGCCATCATGGGTTATCCTGCTTTTCAGACAAGCGGGCAATTTGATGTGGGCAGATACCGATCTTTGCTGGGGTATAATCGAATGAGCCCTGAAGACTTTGAGATGGATATGGCGCAGAACTTGATTGACAAGAAGCTTCGCCAGTTCCTTTTTGCCTTTTTAGATATAACCGATCCGGAGATACAGGATTACTATGCCTTTATGAACGAAAAGATAAAAATAAGCTTTGTTCAGTTCAAATCGGCTGATTACAAGGAAGGGGTCAAAGAGACCCAAGCGGGTCTTGAGAGTTATTTCAAGGAGAACCAGGAAAATTACAGGTTGCCTAAGCAGATAAAGGTGGCATTCATCGAAATCGATCCTGAAACATTCAAAGGAAAAGTGGAGATTACGGAAAAAGAAATCGATGGATATTACGAATACAACAAAGACGGATTCTCGGAACCCAAACGTGTAAAAGCAAGACATATCCTGTTTAAAGTGAACAAAGACGCGGGCGAAGAGGAAGCGGAAAAGGTCAGAAAGAAAGTGTTGCCGGTTCTTGAGATGGCTAAAAAAGGAGAGGATTTTTCTGAACTTGCCAAGAAGTATTCCGAGGGGCCGACCAAAGCCAAAGGGGGAGATTTAGGGTTCTTTGAAAAAGGGAAGATGGTTCCTGCTTTTGAAGGAGTAGCTTTTGCTCTGAAGGCAGGTGAGATCAGTGAAATCGTACGAACTTCGTTTGGTTATCACATCATTAAGGTCGAGGAGATTCAAGAGGCGCGAACCAAACCGCTCGAAGAAGTAAGAGAAGAAATCGTATCGATCATTTCTAATAATATTTCCGCGGAGCTTGCACACGAAAAAGGGCTGAACATAACGGATCAAATGCCTTATGATGTGGTTCTTCCCACCTATGCGAAAGAACAGGGCTTTGATGCAAAGGCTTCGGATTTTTTCGCCGGCGGAACATCCGTTCCGGGCATCGCAGACAGTGAAAAAATGAGTCAGTCCCTGTTTGCCCTCGACAAGGGTGAGACCAGTGAACTGGTCCAGCTTGGTGACAAATTCTATATCTTTCAGGTAGCCGAGAGCAGGGAATCTTTCATTCCGGAACTCAAGGACGTGGAAGAAAGCGTAAAAGACGATTATTTGGATTCAGAGTCGGAAAAAGCTGCAAGGAATGCCGCTGATAAATATCTTAAAGAGCTAAAAGAAGGGAAATCGTGGGAGGAATTGGCAAAAGAAAAGGATAAATTAGCCCAAACAACAGACTTTTTTAGCCGCAAAGACCCATTCCCAAAAATAGGATATGCCCCGGATCTGAGCGAAATGGCCTTTGGCCTCAGTGCCGAAAAAAGGTACCCTGAAAACGTTTTTGGAAATCCCCAGGGGACGTTTGTGATCAGGTGGGATGCAAGCCAGGGAATTGATGAGAAAAAGTTCGAAGAAGAAAAAGAGCAATTCCGAACTATGTTGGCGCAGAATTCTCACCGGCGAGTCTTTGAATTATGGCTCCAGAATCTGAAAAAGAATGCGAAAATAGAAATCTTGAGGCCTGTATCGGGGAGTAGTAAATAGCGGTGTCAGGTGTCAGGAGAGAAGAGCGTAAGGACAAAAACCCGGCCTGAACATAGTGGTTTACCCCTGCGGTTTTTTTATGGACGCTCGATCGGATATTTGCTGCCATTCAATCGAACAAAGTAGATCCTACTTTCTTCCTCGACATGTTCCGCAAGCTGGTAATAGGCTGGCCGGTTGAAACGGGCAGGGAACGTTTCGTTCTTTATTTTGCAGTAAAGGACATTATCGTTTCCCGCCGAGAGGGTTTCCGGCATCAAATTTTCTTTTGTGCCATCGCTAAGGCTGAGTACGAACCCGGCTTTGCCTTCGGTTGTTTTTTCTTCAAACAGCACCCGCGTAACCACAAAAGCGGCATCTTCAACGTCCACATAACAACGTGAGCCCTGCCAGTTGATAATATACCGTCCTTCCGAATCCAGTTCCATATTCTGGTAAAACAGCTGGATCAGGTCTCTGCGAATCATCTCTACACCTTTATGGGTCCAGCACCCTTCTTTATCAATATGAATAAGGCATGGTTTGATCTCATCTGTTTCACACATGGTTAAATAGTCCCTTTTTTATCTTGTGTTTTTACGACTCTCCTGAAAATAACAGCTCCTTCCGGCTTTTTCAAGCCTGTCGCTTTTTTTACCGGAGGCTCTCATTATAACTAATTCACCTCTTGCTACCTTGACAAGTTGAATGGTGGGGCTTATTTTTTATTGCATTTATGCAAACACAATGCCAGTTTGATCTAGAACTCATCTCCATTGGAGGAAACGATGCGATTCGATAAATTTACATTGAAGTCACAGGAAGTAGTTCAGGCATCCCAGCAATTAGCAGAAAAACTGGGACATCAGCAGATTGAACCGGAACATCTTGTAAAAGCGATTCTTGATCAGAAAGACGGGGTTGTTCCGCCCCTTTTGGGGAAAATCGGAGCAGATCAAAACCAGCTCCTTCAAACCTTCGATGCTGTATTGCAGAAGCTCCCCAAAGTATCCGGCACAAGTCTGGGACAGGCATACATATCTCCGAGAGCAAAAGCCGTTCTTGACAAGGCTTTTGCAGAAGCAGAGCAGGTGAAGGACGAATTTGTCAGTTTGGAGCATATCCTTTTAGCTGTAGCAGATGAAAAAACCGGTGAAGCGGCAAAGATTCTGGCAGCAGCAGGGGTTACTAAAGACACGATTCTCAAGGCCTTGGTAGACATTCGGGGAGGGCAACGGATTACCGATCAGAACCCTGAAGACAAATATCAGGCCCTGGAGCGGTTCAGTTGTGACCTTACAGCGATGGCCGCGAAAGACGATCTGGACCCCGTGATCGGTCGAGATGATGAAATTCGAAGAATTATCCAGGTTCTTTCCCGAAGGACCAAAAATAACCCTGTGCTCATAGGGGAACCCGGTGTGGGAAAGACAGCCATTGTTGAAGGTCTGGCTCAGCGGATCGTTCAAGGTGACATCCCCGAGACATTGAAAGATAAAAGGGTCGTGTCCCTCGATATGGGATCGCTCATTGCCGGGGCAAAATACCGAGGTGAATTCGAAGACAGACTCAAAGCGGTGTTGAAAGAAGTGACGGATTCCAACGGGCAAATTATCCTTTTCATCGATGAGATGCACACCCTGGTGGGTGCAGGTGCTGCCGAGGGCGCTGTGGATGCATCCAATATGCTTAAGCCTGCCCTGGCGAGAGGTGAGTTGCGATGTGTTGGGGCGACCACTATTAAGGAATACCGAAAATACATTGAAAAGGATGCCGCTTTTGAAAGGCGGTTTCAACCCGTGATGGTGGAGGAACCCTCTGTGGAAGATACCATATCCATTTTGAGAGGGTTGAAGGAAAAATATGAAGTGCATCATGGGGTTCGCATCAAAGATTCCGCGCTTGTGGCTGCTGCAACCCTGTCGAACCGGTATATTACGGATAGGTTTCTACCGGACAAGGCCATTGACCTTATTGATGAGGCCACGTCCCGCCTTCGGATTGAAATCGACAGCCTTCCTGCTGAAATTGATAATCTCCAAAGGAAAACCACCCAGTTGGAGATAGAACGGGAGGCCCTTAAAAAAGAGAAAGACAGGGCTTCGAAAGATCGACTGGATAAGATTAAAAAGGAGCTGACCGGCCTTCAGTCCCAGACGAAAGAGATGACCGCTCATTGGAAAAATGAGAAGAACGCCATTTCAAAGATTCGGGAGATCAAGGAAAGCCTGGAATCGACAAAATCTGAAGCGCAGATTGCTGAACGTGAAGGCGATCTTGCCAAGGCGGCGGAGCTCAAATATGGAAAATTGATCCAGCTGGAAAGTACGCTGGAGGAGGAGAACAGCAAACTTGAAGAACTCCAGTCGGACCAGAAAATGCTCAAGGAAGAAGTGGACAGCGAAGATATTGCCGAGGTTGTGGCTAAATGGACAGGCATCCCTGTTTCGCGAATGATGGAAGGGGAAAAAGAGAAGCTCCTCCATATGGAGGAACGCCTCTCCCTGAGAGTAGTGGGGCAGGATAGCGCTATAAATTCTGTGGCCAATGCCGTTCGCAGGGCGAGATCCGGGCTCCAGGATCCAAACAGGCCGATTGGATCTTTTATCTTCATGGGACCGACCGGTGTGGGAAAGACGGAACTAGCCCGAGCATTGGCCCAGTTCCTGTTTGATGATGAGCAGTACATGATTCGCGTGGATATGTCGGAATATATGGAAAGGCACTCCGTTGCCAGGTTGATAGGCGCGCCTCCCGGTTATGTGGGATATGAAGAGGGGGGATACCTTACAGAGGCTGTGAGGAGACATCCTTATTCGGTAGTTCTGTTCGATGAGATAGAAAAAGCCCATCCCGATGTATTTAATGCCCTCCTCCAGATCTTGGACGACGGACGGATGACTGATGGAAAAGGCCGTACTGTGGATTTCAAGAACACGGTACTCATCATGACTTCCAACGTGGGTAGCCAGTTCATCCAGGAGATGAAAGGACGTGAAGACGTGGAAACGGAAACCGCTGTCATGGATGCCCTTCGGGCCACCTTTAAGCCGGAGTTTCTGAATCGGATTGATGATATCGTCATCTTTAATTCCCTTGGTCAGAAAGAGATCAGAAAGATTGTCGGTATCCAGATCGATTTACTTGGAAAGCGTTTGAAAGACAGCAAAATCACAATGAAACTCACGGACAATGCAGAAGAATTTATTGCCAATACGGGGTTTGATCCGGTGTATGGGGCAAGACCCCTTAAAAGGGCCATTCAAAACTATATCCAGAATCCTCTCGCTGTAAAAATTCTCGAAGGGGCGGTAAAGGAAGGGGATCAGGTGGCCATAGATGTCAAGGATGGGCAGGTGGTATTTGAGTAAATACTTTTGTCTTGCAGTTTACAGTTGCCGGTTGAAGTAACCATTTTTGGCCGACTGGCCAATGCTCACATCAAACTTGAAAAGCGAATATCGAATATCGAACAAGGAATAACGAATGTCGAAGGAAGGTGTTCAATTGATCCTGTTAATCATGAAAAAATAGAGCGAAGCGATACCACACTTCGTCATTCTGCGGTTCCTTGTTCGATATTCTGCGGTTCGTTTTTTGATCGACCCCGCAAAACTTTCAACCCCGTTTCGGATTCAACTTTCCTTTCAGCTTGGGCGAGACTTTGAACGAAACCCGTCTTCTGGATTCGATGACGATTTCTTCGCCTGTCTGCGGATTTCTACCAGGTCTGGCCCACTTGAACTGCACGCGGAATCGTCCGAAGCCCCGGATAGAAATATCTTCTCCGCCGGCGAGCGTCTTTTTTATGATCTCAAACAATTGATCCACGATTTCCACCGCCCTTTTTCGGTTTAGAAGGACGCAATCCATCTCTGGAAAAAGAAAGAGCTGGGGTCCTTTTTTCTTCCTCTTGAAACGAACTTCTTCCCGTACTTTCCCGGCAATGTCGCGTTTTGTCAGCGTCATATTTTACCTCTTCAGCCGAATGACAGTTATTTGCCGAACTGCATGTCGTAGAGCTGTTTGAATCGTCCGTTTTTTTCCAGAAGTTCCTGCCTCGTTCCCGATTCGAGGATTCTTCCTTCCTCCAAAACAAAGATGCGATCCGCCCGCATAATGGTGCTGAGTCTGTGCGCAACAATCAGAATGGTTCGTGTACCTTTCAGGTTTTCAATAGCCTTCTGGACCAGCCCTTCGCTTTCAGCGTCAAGGGCTGAGGCTGCCTCATCCAGCATGAGAATGGTCGGGTTAACCAGAATGGCTCTTGCAATGGCAAGGCGTTGTCTCTGTCCACCGGAAAGGAGACTTCCCTGGTCTCCTATTTTAGTCAGGTACTGTTCCTTTTGCGCCATGATGAATTCATGGGCATGGGCAGTTTTGGCGGCTGCCA